>Ga0209702_10000922_pt1 | contig 59904 bp, 45 predicted proteins | sample FRY01_FD_187210 | JGI IMG/M metagenome (GOLD analysis project Ga0209702, IMG submission 187210) | Freshwater microbial communities from Lake Fryxell liftoff mats and glacier meltwater in Antarctica - FRY-01 (SPAdes) (version 2) | ecosystem: Environmental > Aquatic > Freshwater > Ice > Glacier...
AAGCGATTTTAACATAAAATGGGGGGTGGCCTGCACCGCCCCATTGCAACTACTTACTAAGGCCTTCAAGCATACCAATCAAGGGCATGAACAGCGCAATAACGATTGCGCCAATAACGCCCCCCAAAAACACGATCATAATAGGCTCGAGCAAACTAAGCATACTTTCAACCAAGATATTAACTTCTTCTTCGTAGATATCTGCAACTTTATTAAGCATGGTATCGAGATCGCCTGTTTCTTCACCCACATCGATCATGTTTACAACCATATCATCCACGAGTTTGCTTTCCCTAAGGGGCTGGCAAATGGTATCGCCTTCGCGAATGGATTCGTAAACGCGCTGATATAGGCGTTCAAAAACTTGGTTGGTGCAAGTAGCTTTAACAATTGAAAGGCCTTCAAGAATCGGCACCCCCGAAGAAACCAAGGTGCCTAAAGTACGGGTACTTTGTGCAATCGAAGTTTTTTCGATAAGCGAACCAACAATGGGTATCCAGAGTAAGACCCTATCAAGCACATACCCCCCGGTTCTACTCATGCGTAGCAGTTTAAGCAGCAGCCAAAAGGTAAGCGGTATCAAAGGCAGAACATACCAGTAAACCGAAACCCAGCGGGAGGTAGCCATCAGGTAAAGAGTTAGCGAAGGCAGCTTCATACCGAAATCTTTGAAGATTTTCTCAAATTTAGGGATGATGAAAATCATAATGAAGACGAGGATCGAAATGGCTACAAAGATAACCACTGCAGGATAGATCATTGCGCCGGTGATTTTGCGTTTGAGCGTTTGAGCTTTTTCTTTGAAATCTGCAAGGCGCTGAAGAATAACTTCGAGTGCGCCGCCCGCTTCTCCTGCTTTTACCATGTTTACATAAAGGCGATCGAAGCATTTGGGGTGTTTGCCAAAAGCTTCGGAAAGTGTGGAGCCTGATTCGACATCTTCGATAACATCAGCGACGGCGTATTTGAGAACGCCGGCTTTCATTTGGCCTTCAAGAATACGGAGAGAACGAAGAATGGGGAGGCCAGCATCTTGGAGGGTAGAAAACTGCCTAGTGAAGGTACAAAGGGCTTTACCCGAGACTCCCCCGATGGTGAAGCCTCGTTTTTTCTTACCACCTTTTTTCTTATCTTTGCCTTTTTTACCCGCCACTTCGGTAATCTTGGTAACGAAGTACCCCATTTGGCGGATTTTTTGTTGGGCTTCTTCCTCGGTAGCGGCATCCACAGAATCTTTGACTTCTGTGCCTGTGGTATCCATTGCTTCGAATTTAAAACTAGCCATATCAAAACTCCTGAAGAGGGAATCGTGAAAGATTATTCCTCGGTAACGGTCTCGCGAATGATTTCTTCCATGGTGGTAAGGCCTTGATGAATGGCATTAACGCCTGAGTATCGTAAAGTTTTCATGCCTGATTTAATACAAAGATTGCGAAGTTCATCGGTAGAAGCTTCTTTAGAGATAAGATCGCGAAGTTCATCATTCATGACAAGAAGTTCATGAATGCCCATACGGCCTTTATAGCCTGTATTATTACAAGTATCGCAACCTTTGCCGTAGTAGAATTTTTTGCCTACCACCATTTCTGGAGTCAGGTTGAGTTCAAGAAGTTGATCAGGCCCTGGGGAGAATTCTTCACGACAATTGGCACAGATTTTACGCACAAGCCTTTGAGCAAGCACCCCTTCAACAGTGGCGTTGATGAGGTAGGATTGTAGGCCCATATCGCGCATGCGGGTAATGGTGCTGGGTGCATCGTTGGTATGCAGGGTGCTAAAAACGATATGGCCAGTCAGGGCGGCTTGCACTGCAATCTGGGCGGTTTCTAGATCGCGGATTTCACCCACGAGAATTTTATCGGGGTCTTGCCTAAGTATACTTCGAAGGGCTGCAGCGAAGGTCATGCCGATTTCATGATTAATAGGGCACTGCATAATGCCTTCGATTTCATACTCGACAGGGTCTTCAGTGGTGATAATTTTTTCTTCAATCACATTCAGTTCGTTAAGAGCAGAATAAAGCGTGGTGGTTTTACCAGAACCCGTTGGGCCGGTAACAAGAACCACGCCATTGGGCTTGGCAATAAGCTCGCGGAAGCTGGCAAGAATAACAGGATCGATACCAAGCTTGTTGATATCGAGTGCGACCACCGAACGATCGAGCAAACGAATAACAGCGCTTTCGCCAAAAAGTGTGGGCAAAGTGCTTACACGCATATCTACGCGATTGCCACCAATCGTTAATTCGATACGCCCATCTTGGGGCAGCCTGCGTTCAGCGATATCAAGATTAGCCATAACTTTAATACGGCTAGAGATAGCGTTAGCAAGATATTTGGGAGGAGGGGGTAGTTCGAAAAGAACGCCATCGCATTTGTAACGCATTTTATAATCATCTTCGAAAGGTTCGAAGTGAATGTCGGAAGCTTGATCGCGGATGGCCATAAGGAAAACCATGTTGATCAACCTACGAACAGGTGCGGCGTCGGCCTGTTCCATAAGGGTTTCGAGATCGATACTGGTTTCGTTTTTACGCCTGCCCTTGGTGCCATCGGCTTCGAGTTCTTGGATAAGATCAGCGATACTATCTTCTTTGCCTGCGTAGCATTTTTTCTGAACTTCTTCGAAAGCAGAGGGTGTAACAAGGAGGGGGATAACCTCGTTAAGGCCGAGGAGGTTACGAAGATCATCAACGGAGGTAAGATTATTAGGGTCGACAATGGCAACGGTAAGGATTTTATCCTTAAGGGTAAGAGGGATAACCTTGTACATGGAAGCCATGGTTTCAGAGACAGCGAGAAGAGCTTCGGGCTGGGGCTTTTGCTCGTTGAGGTTTCCGATTTTGAGGTTCGATTGCTCTGCTAGGGCTTTGACAAGTTGCTCTTCGTTAACGAGTCCGCGGGCGACCGCGACCGAGCCAAGTTTTTTGCCAGAGCTGCGGGCTTCGTCAAGCATTTCGAAGAGTTGCTGTTCATCGATAAGGCCGAGATTGACGAGGATTTCGCCGATTTTGGGCCTACCGCCTGAAGGCTTGGGTTTGGCTACTACAGGTTTTTTGGCAGGTACGGGTGCTACTGGCCTTGGGGTTGCATTTACGGGTGCTGTGCCTGCGGGCCTGGGGGCTGCGGTTACTGGTACTGTGCCCACTGGCCTTGGGGCTGCAGTTACTGGTACTGTGCCCACTGGCCTAGGGGCTGCGGTTACTGGTACTGTGCCCACTGGCCTTGGGGCTGCAGTTACTGGTACTGTGCCCACTGGCCTAGGGGCTGCAGTTACAGGTGCTGTGCCCACTGGCCTAGGGGCAGTTGTTACAGGTGCTGTGCCCACTGGCCTAGGGGCTGCAGTTACAGGTGCTGTGCCCACTGGCCTGGGGGCAGTTGTTGATGGTACTTGAACAGGTGCTGTGCCCACTGGCCTTGGGGCAGTAGGGTTAGTGCCCTGCCCTGTATTAGCAGGGTTTTGCGCAGGCTTCGGGATTTCTGGAGGTATAGTGCTCATAATTTAAATGCCCATATTTCTCGGCTTAGCGCTTTGCACCCCGCGCTGGTGGAGCATCATCATCATCGTCGCCGTCATCATCATCATCGCCATCGTCGCCCTCGGACATTTTCCCAGCTTCGGCTTGGGCAATCTTTTCAGCAAGCTCGGTAGGCTTATTCGATTTACCAAGAGCTTCTTCTTTATCGACTTGGCCAGAGCGCCAAAGTTTGAAAAGACTATCATCCATAAGAAACATGCCGTGTTTACGGCCGGTTTGAATGGAAGAATCGATACGATAGGTTTTATTTTCACGAATAAGGTTAGAGATAGCAGGAGTGACCACCATAAGTTCGTAAGCTGCGACCATGCCGCTGGGCTTTTTGGGCAGCAAAGTTTGAGAAAGCACGCCTATAAGGGCGGTGGATAACTGGGTTCGAATTTGATCCTGTTGTTCTTGGGGGAACACATCGATGATACGGTTAACCGTACTTGATGCACCATTGGTATGGAGGGTGCCGAAAACCACATGCCCGGTTTCAGCAGCTTCGATTGCAGCATGGATGGTTTCGAGGTCACGCATTTCACCAACGAGGATGATATCGGGATCCATACGAAGGGCCCTACGGAGGCCTTCTTTAAAACTACCCACATCGGTGCCGATTTCTCGTTGGCAGAAGGTGGACTTATCGTGTTTATGGAAATACTCGATTGGATCTTCGAGGGTGATTACATGCTTATCGTAATTATGATTGATGAAGTCGAGCATGGAAGCAAGGGAAGTGGTTTTACCAGAACCGGTTGGCCCTGTAACAAGCAGAAGCCCCCTGGGTTTAACAATAAGGCGTTTGATAGCTTCGGGCATACCCATTTGTTCGAAGGTGAGGAAACCGCTGGGGATACGGCGCATAACCATGCCGATATGGCCACGCTGGCGAAAAACAGCCACTCGAAATCGATAGCCATCTACGAATTCAATCGCAAAGTCGCATCCGCCCTTTTCTTGAAGTTCTTGCTGGCAGCGATCGGGGGTGATACTTTTCATCAGAGCGACAGTATCTTCATTATCGAGAATTTTGGTATCGAGTTTTTTCATGCGGCCTTGATGCCGGATAACTGGAGGTTGGCCAGTTGTTATATGCAAGTCATTAGCTTTTAGCTGAATAACGCTGTGTAAAAGCTTATCGATTTGTATTGAAGCCACAAAAAAGCCCTCCACCAAGCACTCGAGAACGGGAAAAAGCCACTGGAGCCCAAGAAACTTGTAAGAAAAGAGAAATCTAACCAAAGGCAAAAAGAATCGCAACAAAAAAATGAAGCGTCTAATGCATCTGAAAAACTTAAAGCAAGACTCCCAGTGTTATTATCCCTGTTTTAACCGAAGGAACAATCAACTGGTTGAAAAATACAGAAAAGAAAGTTAATCTCTAATTATTCTAGAGTAGGGCAATTCCAAAACCTATAAACAAAGCACTTAGTGATCTAAAACGCTATCGTGATGACAGGTGCTAAGCACTTCTTCGAAGGTGGTTATGCCCAAGCAAACCTTCATCAAACCATCGTCAAGAAGATTACGCATGCCTTTGCTTTTAGCATGGCGACGCATTTCTTGCGCTGGAGAACCCTTGAAAGCCATTTCGCGCAATTTGCCATCTAGCCTTAACATTTCATAGATGCCTTTTCGGCCGCGATAGCCTGTTTTATTGCAGTTATTACAACCTTTACCATGCATGAACTTGGCAGTTCCAATTTGCTCTGCGGTAAGGCCAGAAGCTTTAAGTTCTGCAGGAGAAGGGGTGTAAGGCTCTTTGCATTTAAGGCAAATGGTGCGAACAAGCCGCTGGGCTAGAACAGCAATAATACTGGAAGCTACAAGAAAAGGCTGAACGCCAATATCTATCAACCGAGTGATAGCACTTGGGGCATCGTTGGTATGAAGGGTGCTAAAAACCAAGTGTCCAGTGAGAGAAGCCTCGATTGCAATCTTGGCAGTTTCCGCATCGCGGATTTCCCCAACGAGAATAACATTAGGCGCCTGCCTAAGCATGGCACGAATAATGCGCGCAAAATCGAGACCGATATTATGCTTAACTTCGCACTGGTTAATACCAGGCAGATAATACTCGACTGGGTCTTCTGCGGTGATGATTTTTCGTTCGGTGGTATTAAGCTCATTAATGGCAGAGTAAAGCGTGGTAGTTTTGCCTGAACCCGTGGGGCCGGTGACAAGAAAAATACCATTGGGGCGCTTAATAAGATTGCTGAAGCGGGCAAAATCATCCTGAGAAAAGCCAAGATCGCGAATATTCACCTTAATATTACTTCGATCCAGAATACGCATGACTGCAGATTGGCCATACACCGTCGGTAATAGACTAAGGCGAAGATCAAAATCTCTGCCCTTCAGCGAAGTTTTGATACGACCATCTTGCGGCCTACGCTTTTCAGAAATATCGATTCCCGCCATGATCTTCAAACGAGAAAGAATCGGCATCAGGTATTTGTAAGGAGGATTCTCTTTTTCCACCAGCACCCCATCAACCCGATAACGAATACGCACTCGGGTTGCAAAAGGCTCGATATGAATATCGCTGGCCCGAAGCTCGACCCCTTCAGAAAGGATTTTATTAACCAGCCTGATAACGCCACCTTCTCCGCTGTCATCGCCGGTGGCTCTGCCTGCATCGGCTTGAGCGAATTCATTTTCGATTTCGGAAAAATCGACAAGGGGCGCAGTATCATCGACTTCCTCCTGCGGATAAACCTTGTTGATGAGTTCGAGGATTTGATCGAGAGAGGCTACAACGGGAACAATTTCCTTGTTCATAATGAAGGAAAGTTTTTGAATCATGCCAAAATCGCTAGGATCTGCCACCGCAAGCTTAACACTAACGCCATCTGTGGAAATCGGCACGACATTGTTTTCGCGCGCAGTTCCAGCGGTCATTAGCTTTATGGCATCTTCGGGAACCTCGATATCAGTTAGATCAATGAATTCGTAATGATTATATTCGGCAACAGCTTTGGCAATTTGGAGAGGATTGGCATATTCGAGCTTTAATAAAGCTTCTTGCAGGTTGCCACCATTCTTCATCACATCTCGAGATTCTTGCAACTGATCGCTACTAATAACCTGATTCTTGACTAGAATATCACCATAATCGCCACGCACTTTGGCCACGGCATACTCCCGAATTTAGATTGCAAACAAAAAATCATACCATGCTTATTGTCACGAAGGTTAAGCAATCTTGCAAGAGGTTAAAAGGTAAAGCTTGCGGTAAACACTATAATATCATTAAATAATGTGCATGTGACTGCCGGGCCCGGATGGCCCCGGCAATTAAACAGGATTAGCAGTTACCCTCTGGTGAACATTTGCAAGCAAATCATTCTCATGCAAAATTGAATCGCACAAAGCAAATAGTGGTGCTTGGATCTACCGGCTCGATCGGAAAAAGCACCCTTGATGTAATCGAATCGCTTCCCGAGAAATTGGAAGTATTTGGATTATGCGCACATTCCAAGGTGAAGGAACTTCTCGAACAAGCAAAGAAACACAAGGCGAAATATATAGTAGTAAGCGATGCTGAAAGTGCTGCGAAAATAGACTTATCAGAACTTCCCCAAGGGTGCCAACTATTAACCGGGGCGGATGCAGTGATAAAGCTGGTGCAGATGGCAAATGTAGATATCGTGGTATCCGCAATTGTAGGTGCTGCAGGAATCGAAGGAACTTGGGCCGCACTAGAAGCAGGCAAACCCGTGGGCCTTGCAAACAAAGAAACACTGGTAGTTGCAGGCCCCTTGGTTATGCAACTGGCACGAAAAAAAAATGTCACTATTTTGCCGATCGATAGCGAACATAGCGCCATATTTCAGGCAATGCAAAGCGGCCCAAAAGAATCTGTAACAAAAATAGTGCTAACTGGAAGTGGCGGGCCTTTTAGGGGCAAGAAAGCTTTTCAGCTTGAACAGGTGACCGCAGAGGAAGCCCTAAAGCACCCTACTTGGCAGATGGGGCCAAAAATTTCGATCGATTCCGCAACCTTAATGAACAAAGCCCTAGAAATTATCGAAGCCCGCTGGCTTTTTGATCTGGATGCTTCTCAGATTGATGTCATTTTGCACCCCGAAAGTATGATCCATAGCTTTGTTGAATTCGCAGATGGTTCGGTAATGGCGCAAGCTTCGCCCCCGGACATGAGGCTTCCAATCCAGTATGCTCTAACCTATCCGGAAAGGGTTCCTGGGCCTACTCGGAAGCTTGATTGGCAATCTCTGAAAGCTTGGCATTTTGAGCAACCTGACCTTGAAACCTTTCCCGCATTGAAAATTGGGATGGAAGTTGCAAGGATGGGGGGGACTTGTGGGGCGGTTCTTAATGCCGCCAACGAAGTTGCCGTTGACCGCTTTTTAAAGGGCGACCTTGCGTTTCTAGATATCGCCAAGGCGGCACGAACCGCTTTGGATCATCATAATTTCAGCCCAACGCCTTCACTGGCAGATTTATTCCAGTGCGATCGATGGGCCCGACAGGAGATAATTCGTTGGACCAGCAAGAAAAACCAGACAATGCAAGCGCTCTAGAAGCACAAAATAATACCCAACGCAAAATCGTCGATGCACCCGCACCGCCCGAAATGACGCCCATGGCTTGGCTAAAGGCCAATGCAGTATTTGTTTTCATGCTGATATTCGCAATTTATTACCTGTATTCCAACTTTGGGTTTGAAGGCGTTATCAAAGCAGGCCTAGTTGCACTAGGCCTAGGTTTTGTTATTTTCATCCACGAACTCGGCCACTTTGTTGCTGCAAAACTTTGTAATGTTCATGTAAAAACATTCAGTATCGGCTTCGGGCCCGCACTACCAGGCTGCAGTTTTAAACGAGGCGAAACCCAATACATGATCGGCGCACTTCCCCTTGGCGGATATGTTTCCATGGTTGGCGAAGGTAGCGAGGCCGATGAAGGCGAACAATACCCCAGATCCTACAAAAATAAAACCGTTGGCCAGCGCATGATGATCATCTCCGCGGGCGTGATCATGAATGTTATCCTAGGCGGCATTTGTTTCGTTGTCGTTTACCGCTTTCATGGCGTGCCTAGGCCACCGGCAGTTGTATGGCGCGTGGATTCGGGTTCGCCCGCTTGGCAGGCTGGTATTAAAACAGGCGCATCAATAACCCAATTAGCAGATGTAAAAAAACCCACATTCGACGACCTTAGGCTTGCAGTCGCACTTTCAGGCCATAACACCACCATACCCTTTGTTTTTCAAAACAGAAATGGTGGACCAAAACTGGAAGTTGCACTCGAACCTAGGCGCGATAAAAACGATATGGTTCCGATGATAGGCGTTGCGCCACCACCCAGAGCCGTATTAGCCCCCCTACCCCAGAAAGATACCAACAAGGTAAAGCCCAATTTGCTTTGGATCACCCCCTTCACCAAGGATAGCCCCGCTTCCATGGCTCGCGTGTTGCCTTTGGAAAATGGCAGCATCATCATGGGGATTAGCAACCCCAAGGGCGAAGGCTACATCTCTATCGACCATGATTTAAAACTAGGGTCGTTTGATGCCCAAGAATTCTCCAAGGTTTTATTGGAGCACGAGGGCAAACCCTGCAAGATCCTTTATTTTTCCAAATCATCTGAAAACCCCATTGAAGTTGAAATCGGGGTGGAAGGATTCATGGCGGGGGATGCAATCGTTGGCACCACAAAAACAGGCCAAAAAAATTACAACCCACTGGTCACAGAAAAGCTTAGCGAAGTAAAAACATTTGAACCTAGAACCGAAGGTGACTTCTTCGAATACACCAGCCGGATTCACCAACTTGCAGGCCAACCTGTAATCCTAGAAATCAAGCGCAGCCAAGAAAAAGAAAAGTCTCTGATGCTGTTTGTACCGCCTGCTTTCCACATGGCTACAGGTATGAACATGAAAATGGGCGAAGTTGCGGCAGTACGCAAAGAATCCCCCGCTGAAAAAGCCGGAGTCTTGGTAGGCGACAGAATCGCAAGCATTGAAATCACCCTTGAAGGCAAAGAACCAAAAAAGTTCAGCCTCGATTCTTTTAACCCCATTCAGCTTCCCGATGCACTTGCAAAACAAGCAGGCACTTCGGGCAATTGCACTATCACCCTAACCGTTGGCAGGCGCAACAATAATACCCACGAAGCCTTGGTGATGATTCCCCTTCCCTCCGTAAACTGGGATCGGGGATTTGATGGCAACCTTGAAGAACCTGTAAAACCATCGTCTCCTCTTTCGATTCCGCAACTGGGAATCGCCTTCAGAGTGGAAAACACAATCTTAAGCTTAAAGGAAAATTCCCCCGCACAAGGGGCTGGTGCCAAGATTTTCGATGTTATCGAACAAGCTAGGTTTGCAAGAATTGATCGTAAGACCAACAAAGAAGTTTGGGACAAATGGACCGAACTTAAAAGCTGGCGGGGCAACCAGCAAGTGTTTGATCAATGGGCTTTTGCCTTTGCAATGCTCCAAGAAAGAGACCTGCACAAGATTCAACTGAAAGTACGCAGAGCAGGCGAACCCAATCTCATCGAACTCGACCCAATCGTTGCCATCGCTGATAAATCTTGGCCCTCTTCAGAATTGGGCCTTCGCCTTATCAGCGACTTTGTCATGCAAAAAGCAGATTCAATTGTTGAAGCAGTGGAATTTGGCACTAACGACACCATCAAATCCATTCGATCGATGTATCAAAACCTTGCCAGCCTGATGAGTGGCAGAATTTCTACCGATAGCCTAGGCGGGCCAATTGAAATCGCATCCCAAACTTTTTCTGCTGCAGAAGACCCTTTCGCTCTGATCTTGTTTTTAGGCATGATCAGCCTGAATCTCGCAGTAGTGAACTTCCTCCCAATCCCCATGCTAGACGGCGGGCATATGGTATTTTTGATTTACGAAAAGTTGAGAGGAAAACCTGCATCCGACACCGTGATGGCCGCTGCAACCTATCTTGGTCTTGCCATCGTGCTTTCACTTATGGCATTTGTATTTTATCTAGATATAAAACGCCGTTTCTTTTAATAAAGGGCTACGACGAAAGATGAACCCAGAAACCAACGATTCAAAAGATATCAGGCCAACCTCAAAGAAAGTAGCTCTACTGCTTTGGCTCGGTGCCTTTTCTATTCTAGCTTCCTACGAAATCTTTTTGTTCGTTTTGAAACTACTTCAAAAAAGCCCTGAATAATCAATAATAGTCTTTCTCGCTAAGTACTAACGCAAACCATCGAGCGCATCGTTACAAAGCTGATCCGCATCTTTGTTTTGTTCTCTACGAACATGAACAAGACGCACCGATCCCTTCATTTTCGAAATCAGTTCCCGCGCTTCCAAAAACAACGGCTTTAATTCTTCGCTCTTTACCTTGTATTCACCCTGCACTTGCTTCACCATAAGCTCGCTATCGCTGTGAATAATAACCTCGGCATCTGGATGGGTGTTTAAAGCAAATTCAAGCGCATTAACCAAAGCTGTGTATTCAGCTTGGTTATTGGTCATAACACCAAGTTTGCCTGCATCTTCCTTGATAATACTGCCTGCCTTACGAACAAGAAAAGAATAAGCAGCCTGGCCCGGGTTTCCTCGTGAGGCACCATCAGTATGAATTAAAAGTTGAGTCATGAAAGCTTCCTTGCAAAAATATAAGCCGTTGGATAATTGAATCCTAAAACCCAGAGGCCGCTAGGTCAATATTAGCTACAAAATGCTATACTTCCTAAATGGAAATAATACCTGAAATAAAAGCTGTGCCAAGACTTGCCTCAGAGGCGAAAATTTTGCTGCTAGAAACATCGGGGGCAAGCGGAATTGTAGCACTGGGAGTTGGCACAACCATTGTTTCACACCGGATACTGGAAATTGCTAAACGGCATGTCAGCGATATGGCCCCGGCAATCGCAGAAATGCTGAAAGAATGCGGCTGGGAGGTTAAAACCCTCGATGCGATTGCAACAGGAATCGGGCCGGGCAGTTATACCGGCCTTCGCATTGGTTTAATGAGTGCTAGAACTTTGGCAATGATAACTGGGGCACGACTTTTGGGGATTTCGACTTTCGAAATATTGGCACAGCATTGCCTAGATGCAGGGTTTGAAAAAGTCGAAGTAATCGCAGATGCCCAACAAGATAAAATTTACGCGCAGCGTTTTGAAAACAATAACGGCCACCTGAAGAATGCAGGCGAACTTGGAATCGTTGGCACTGCAGAATGGATAGCAAGCAGAGACATAAATTTTGCACTTACAGGCCCCGGATTAGCCAAGGTTCGACCTTTAATCTCTGGGAATCAATGCCTAATTGTTGAAGAATCAGGGAATATTAACAAAGAATCTTTTCTGGCACTTGCGCTCAAAAAACTGATGAGTCGTCATTCTGATGATCCATTAAGCCTGCAACCTTTGTATTTAAGAAGAAGCTCAGCGGAAGAACAATGGGACAAAAAGCTTCAAGACAAGGCAACTAGAGAAAGGCAAAGCTGATGAGTAAAATTATAAAAATGCTATTGGTCATGGGCATTTTAACTCTGGGAATCTTCATAGCAGAAAAAGGCCGGGGCGCCAACGCACAAGGAATAAAAACCGGCCCCACACTCAGTATTCTTCTCGACCCCAAGGTTGCAAAATCTCCGCAATCGGGAAGAATGTTTCTGGTACTCTCGAAAACTGAATCAAAAAGCATTCCCCCTGAACCTAGGTGGTTGGATCCAGATCCTTTTTTCGGCCTAGATGTATTGGGCCTAAAGCCTGGTGAACCCCTTCTTTTCGACAACAAATGGCAAGGTTTTCCCCTTAAAACCTTAGAAAAGATAACGCCTGGAACTTACTGGGCCAGTGCCATTCTCGATTTAAATAAAGCGAGCAGGAAGATATTTTCTTCGGAGGGGAATACCTTCAGCAAATCGGTAAAGATTGAATTTGGAGGTGCAGTTCAAAACCCAACCACACTTGTTTTGGATCAGGTTTTTCACGAACCACAATTCCCAGAAACAGAATTGGTAAAGTTAGCCCAGATGGAAAGCAAACTTCTCAGCAAATTTCATGGCAGAAAGATCATGCTCAGGGCGGGTGTAGCGCTGCCCCAAAGCTATAAAGACAAAAAAGACAACAAATATCCGGCTATTTACGAGGTACCCGGATTTGGGGGCAACCATTTCGCTGCGCTCTCTTCAGCAGGAAGAGGCAAAACCTTAGTTGAGGGCGAAGAAGTAGTCCACATCATGCTTGATCCCGATTGCCCACTTGGGCACCATGTATTTGCGGATTCTGCTAACAATGGGCCATGGGGCAAGGCACTTACAGAAGAATTCATTCCCTTTCTTGAAAAAGAATTCCGCCTGATTCCACAATCTTGGGCTAGATTGGTCACGGGGCATTCTTCTGGCGGATGGAGCAGTTTATGGCTGCAACTGAAGTACCCAAATGTTTTTGGTGGCGTATGGTCGACTGCACCCGACCCCGTTGATTTTCGTGATTTCCAAAAGATCAATCTTTACGATTCGAATCAAAACATGTTCACAGATGAAAAAGGAAAAGATCGCCCCATAGGCCGCAAAGGGGATACACCGTTTCTTTTCTATAAGCCTTTTTCAGACATGGAATTTGTAATGGGTAGAGGTGGGCAGCTTGGTTCTTTTGAAGCGGTTTTCAGTGAAAAGGATGAGCAAGGTAATCCAAAAAAACTTTGGGACCGTACAACCGGTGTCGTGGATCAAAATACCGCTGAAAGCTGGAAAAAATATGATCTCCGGCTTCTTGTCGAAAATAATAAGGATGCACTTTTTGGTAAACTTAAAGGCAAAATTCATATCTACATGGGAGAAAAAGACACCTTCTACCTTGAGGGTGCCACTAGACTTTTGGGCGATACACTAAAGAAATTGGGAAGCGATGCCACCGTGGTGCTATACGCAGGCAAAGATCACTCTAGCCTGTTGGATGCGGAACTGCGAGCGAGAATAAACAAGGAAATGGCACAGGCATTACAAACAGGCAGACGCCTTAATACAAACCGCTAGTAGGATCAATATTCACATGGTCGAAACACTTGCATTAATCGGAACAGGAATGATAGGCGGATCGATAGGCCTGGCTTGCAAAAAAGCAGGCCATTTAAAAAGAATTATTGGCTACGATACGAACCCCGAATCGCTTGAAGCCAGCAAAGCTCTGGGAATATGCGACAGTATTGAGTACAAGCTAGAGGATGCTGTAAAAGAAGCAGATTTGGTGGTTTTTTCAATGCCTGTTCATGCGATAGCAGAAGCGATATTGCAGGCGGCAAAAAGTGCAAAAGAAGGCGTTGTTTTTACAGATACCGGCAGCACCAAAGCTGAAATCTGCTCGGTTGTAAAAGAAAAACTGCAAGGCATGGGGCCTGTATTCGTACCCGCTCACCCGATTGCAGGATCTGAAAAAAATGGGCCCACGGCTGCATATGCAGAATTATTCAAGGGAAAGCTCACCATTCTTTGCCCCTTCGAAAACACCCCTTCTTGGGCACTCGACAAAGTTGCAGCTTTCTGGCAGGGAATGGGCGCAAGGATTGAAAAACTTTCACCTGAAGAACACGATAAAATTTTCGCATACACCAGCCATCTACCTCACCTGATTGCCTATGCGCTTGCTGGGCTTTTAGAACCCAAGCACGCACAATTCACTGCAGGAGGTTTTCGCGATACCACCCGGGTTGCAGGCAGCGACCCAGCACTTTGGGCCGAAATATTCAAAGCCAACAAAGGCCCTTTACTCGAAGCTCTAAAGGGATTTCAAGAAGGGTTACACAAAATCGAGGCTTCTTTAAACTCCAACGATTTTGATGCCTTGCAAAAAATACTCACTAAAGCACAGCAATTTCGCAGGAAAGTCCAATAAAAAAGGAGAAAGGCTACTGCCCTTCCCCGAGTTCACTTTTAACTTTGAAGTTATCGATAACCAATCGACTATTCGTCTTCTTGGCGAAGTTTAGAAAGCACCGAGTAATCTTCTAGCGTTGAAGTATCGCCTGTGGTTTGCTTACCACTGGCAATATCTCGCAACAACCTACGCATGATCTTTCCAGATCGAGTTTTCGGTAAGCTATCGGTAAAGCGAATTTCATCAGGTCGCGCAAGGGCACCAATTTCCTTGGTTACATGCTCTCGCAGTTCTTTTTTCAATTCTTCTGAAACCGTTACACCGGTTTTTACCGTAACAAAACAGCAAATACCTTCACCCTTGATTTCATCAGGCTTTCCGACCACTGCTGATTCAGCAATTTTTGGATGCGTTCCCAATGCAGATTCGATCTCCATGGTGCTTAATCGGTGCCCTGCAACATTTAGCACATCGTCAACACGCCCCATTACCCAGATGTAGCCATCTTCATCTTCCCGGGCTCCATCTGCGGTAAAATAGGTGTTGGGAATGTTTGACCAATACTGCTCTTTATATCGTGCATCATCATTAAATATGGTGCGGAGCATTGCTGGCCAGGGCTTTCGAATCACCAAAAACCCACCTTGGTTAGCCTCCACCCTTTTGCCATGTTGATCTACTACCTCTGCCACAATTCCAGGCAGGGGTTTGGTTGCAGAACCTGGTTTAGTTGGAATCGCACCAGGCATAGGGGCAATCATCATGGAACCAGTTTCGGTCTGCCACCAAGTATCAACAATCGGGCAGCGTCCTTTTCCTATCTTTTCGTGATACCACATCCAAGCTTCGGTATTAATGGGTTCACCCACGGAGCCAAGCAAACGCAAACTGCTAAGATCATGAGAATCAGGCCAATGATCGCCCCATTTTATAAAGGCACGAATAGCAGTAGGAGCAGTATAAAAAATACTAACCCGATACTTTTCAATTATCTCCCAAAAGCGATCTTCTTTAGGATGATTTGGGGCACCTTCAAACATCATCACAGTTGCGCCATTACATAACGGCCCATACACAATATAGCTGTGCCCTGTAATCCAACCTACATCTGCAGTGCACCAATAAACATCATCTTCTTTAAGATCAAAAACCCACTTATGCGTTGAAGAAGTGCCAAGAAGGTAACCTGCGGAAGTATGAAGAATACCCTTTGGTTTGCCTGTAGAACCGCTGGTATAGAGGATAAACAGGGGGTGCTCGCTATCAAAAGGCATCGCAGGGCAATCTGCAGAAGCCTTGGCCATTTCTTCGTGCCACCACAGATCTCTGCCAGACTTCATGTTAACATTTAAATTACACCGATTGAAAACCACGACTTTTTCGATGGTAGGTGATTTCTCAAGTGACTTATCCACATTTTCTTTGAGGCCGATCACTTTCCCTCTGCGCCAACCGCCATCGGCTGTGATCAATATTTTTGCCCCTGCATCATTATTTCGGTCTGCAACAGCCTCGGCGCTATAGCCCCCGAAAATAACACTGTGAATTGCCCCGATTCTTGCACAAGCCAACATTGCAATTGCAGCTTCGGGAATCATAGGCATATAAATCGTGACACGATCGCCAGATTTAGTGCCTATGTTTTTTAATACATTTGCAAATTTACATACTTCCCGATGCAGCATCTGGTAGGTGAGAACCCGCGATTCGCCAGGTTCTCCTTCCCAAATGATTGCAGCTTTATTATGCCTTGGCCCATGAAGATGCCTATCTAAACAATTCGAACTGATATTCAACTTACCCCCTACAAACCACTTTGCATGGGGTGGATTCCATTCCAACACTTTGTTCCATTTTTCCATCCATTGAAGCGTCTCGGCTTGTTGGCCCCAGAATTTTTCTGGGTCGTTTGCAGCATCTTGCCAAAGCTTTTCATACTCTGCCATGCTTTTAACATGGGCATTTGCGGAGAATTCTGCGGGTGGGTTGAATGCCCTAGATTCTTTAAGAACGCTCGTAATATTGCCCGAGGATGTTAACATAACTTGACCTTCAATTTTATTTAGAATGAAACTCAAAGGTCAAGTATTCCAATTTTGCCATCGGGGTCAAGTCGAAACAGTACAAAAACTTACCCTTGCTCGATTCACACCAAGTTTTCAACAACTTTGGCGTTTAAAGTACCAATCTTGTTGACCCGGGCCAAAATCCATCAAATAATAGCGACTTATTCAATTACACCAAAAAGAGGCTTTGATCATGCGCTATTTCAAACTTTTCATAAAACCTTCTATCGCAGCAGTTATTTGTTTATTTGCTTCCCTCAATACCTTTTCTGGCGAAAGTAAAGCCGAGGGCGACCTTCAAACCTTATTTATTGGCACCTACACCGGGCCAAAAAGTGAAGGCATTTACAGCATGCTTTTCAACCCAGAAAACGGGAAGCTCTCGGCTCTTTCGGTCGCTGCTAAAATAGAAAGCCCCTCGTTTCTCGCACTCGATATCCCAGGAAAAAAACTATATTGCGTTAATGAAATAGCGAATTTCAAAGGCGACAAAGCGGGTGGCATCTCTTCTTTTAATCTTAAAAACGATGGCAAACTGGAACTAATCAACCAGGAATCCAGTGTGGGCACCGGCCCCTGCCATCTTTCTCTCTCCAAAGATCGAACACACCTTATTGCGGTGAATTACGGGGGCGGAAGCACTTGCATGCTGCCCGTCGATTCCACGGGCAAGCTTTCCAAAGCTTCATATTTCATCCAGCACAAAGGCTCACGAATGATCAAAGGCAAACTCGAAACCCCACACGCTCACTCCGTACAAATTTCTCCTGATGGAAAATTTGCGGTGATCGCAGATCTGGGCTTCGACAAGATTTTTATCCACGAAATTGATACCAATTCCGGAAAACTAACCCCGTATAAGGTTCCTTTTCTTGAAACCGCACCTAATGCAGGCCCCAGACATCTGGCTTTCCACCCCGCAGGCAAGCACCTTTTCGCCGTTAATGAATCCAACTCGACCGTAACGGCTTTCCGATGGTCCCCCGAAACCAACGATTTCAAAACCTTGGCTACCGCCTCCACTCTGCCCAAGGATTTTAAAGGCAACAATTCAACTGCCGAAATCGTAGTCCATCCTAATGGAAAAACCATTTACGCTTCCAATCGAGGGCATAACAGCATTTGTGTTTTCAATTTCGATTCGGAAAAAGAAACATTGGAAGCGATCGGCCACGCAGCAGAAAAAATTAATACTCCCAGAAATTTCACCCTTCACCCATCAGGCAAATGGTTGCTCGTTGGCAACCAAGCCAGCAACTCAATTGCGGTTTATAAAGTGGCCAAGGATGGGATGCTTTCTTTCTCGGAACTTTCCCAAGATATCCCCAATCCCATATGCCTACGGTTCTGGATTCAGTAAAGATTGATGGTATTAGTTGCAAAATTCCTTAAAATAGTCATTATGGATAATTTCCCTTCCGGGATTACGCAGTTGATGCCTGATTCTTTCCTTCATCCTGAGTCTGATTGGAACTCTGGGCTAAATGTGTCTGGGCAGAATTCTAGTCATCATGGATCGTTGAACAAAAGCTATCTTAAGCGCTATCGGATGGAGCTTGAGTTCAACCCAAAAGACAAGGTATTTGTCCCGGAATTGCCGAAAAACTATGCTTGGCAAGAATGGACTTGGAAGGTCCAAGAAATGCATGCAGAAGTAATCTTTGAAAGCTTCCATAAAGAATTGGATTGCAAGATATTCGGTAGTTTCCATACCTCGGGTGGTTGCAGCATGCTGATGCGGGAAATTTGTTTACGGGCCGAATTTGTTCCAGAGGCTACTTGGCTTATAAAGGCACCTGAAGGGCCATGCGGTTCAATCCAAGCGATTTTGCAAAAAGGAAAAACCTTGGCTATTCAAAATGTTGGCGTTACTCCAAAGCACAGAAAAAAAGGACTCGGAAAAGCTCTTTTACTCAAGCTTATTTCTTCTCTTGAAAGCTACAATCTGAATAAAATAACCCTTGAAGTTTCAGCCCAAAATATGGCAGCTATTCAACTTTATCGAAACCTAGGCTTTCGAAAAACGAAGCTGATCTACAAAGAGATCTTATCTTTTTTTATTCCTTCTTGATGCTTTTCTAACCAAATCGCAGCATTTAACAGACGAGGCAAACCTTGGTAAAACAATTTTTTCATCATACTTTTGAAAATGGCCTTACGCTCATTGCGGAAAATATGCCGCATGTTCGCTCTGCCACCATCAACATCCTCGTCCCATCCGGTTGCGCTTATGATCCTGCAAACATGCCGGGCATCTCTTCCGTCTTATCTGAAATCATCCTGCGTGGTGCGGGCAAAAATAATAGCAAGGAACTTTCTCTTGCGATGGATGGTATAGGCCTCGACCGAAGTTGTTCTGCGGGAACCAACCACATTCGCCTCTGGGGGGCCACCCTTTCCCGTAATTTAACCAAAACAATTGATCTTTTTGCAGATATCATTCTGAAACCTCATTTACCCAAATCTGATATCGATTCCGTGAAAATGCTGGCCGCTCAGGAAATCATGTCCATCGAAGATGACCCCAAGCAAAAGGTAATGTTGGCACTTAAAAAAAATCATTTTCCTTCACCCCTAGGAAATGATAGGCATGGTACACTTGAGGGCTTAAAAGCCATCACCCATGAAGCCATCAGCAAGTTCTGGAAAACGAACTTTAGGCCGAACGACACAATCATTTCTGTTGCAGGAAATATCGAATGGGAGCCCTTGAAAGCACAAGTTGAAAAATTGTTTGGAAAATGGAAAAGCACAGATGCTCCTCCATTGAAAATTTCACCCGGGCAGGAAGGTGAAAAAGCTCATATCAACAAAGATACCCAGCAAGTACAAATTGGAATTGCCTATCCTTCCGTAACTTACGAGCACAAAGATTTTTACGCTGCAATAGGCGCAATCAATGTTCTAAGCGGTGGTATGAGTTCACGATTATTCACCGAAGTAAGGGAAAAGCGTGGCCTTTGTTATTCGGTATGGGCCTCTTACCAAAACTTCAAGGAGGTCGCAGCGGTCATCTGCTACGCAGGAACCACCACAGAAATGGCGCAGGAAACTTTGGATGTAACCCTTAAACAAATTGGAAACTTAACTAAAGGAATCAAGGAAGAAGAAGTTAAACGATTAAAAATTGGGCTTAAATCTTCCATGCTGATTCAAGAAGAATCAAGCTCGGCAAGGGCTGGTTCAATCGCTGTAGACTGGTACTACCTTGGTAGAGTTAGGCCACTTGAAGAAATACAAAAAGCAATCGATTCGATTACGACCAAATCGATTCTGGCCCATGTTAAAGAGTACAACCCAAAGAAATTCACAATTGTGACTTTGGGAAGCAAACAACTAAAGCACGGCAAATAAGCTGTCATTTACAAAGGAATAACCATCGTGACATTTCATCAGCAGCAATGCTCAAACGGCCTGACAATCATCGGAGAAGTGATTCCCGAGGCCCGCTCTGCAGCAGTAGGTTTCTTTGTGCGAACAGGGTCGCGCGATGAAACCTTGGAAGAATCTGGCGTAAGCCATTTCCTTGAACACATGCTTTTCAAGGGTACAAAAAAACGGGATGCAGCGCAGGTCAATAAAGATTTCGACAAAATCGGCGCAAACTACAATGCGTTTACCAGCGAAGAAAACACTGTTTTTTATGCATCAACCTTGCCCGAATACCATCAAGATGCAACCGAGATACTCGCGGATATCCTTCGCCCTTCTTTACGAAGTGCTGATTTTGAAATGGAAAAAAAAGTCATTATCGAAGAAATTGGAATGTATGAAGACAATCCAGGCTGGATGGTTTTTGATCATGCCCGCAAGTTGTTTTTTGCTGATCATCCTTTAGGCAATAGTGTTCTCGGAACAACCCAAAGCATCATCGATCTTAAGCGCGACCAAATGCTTGATTATTTCCAACGCAGGTACATCGCTTCTAATATCACCTTGGTTGCCTCCGGTAATTTCGAATGGGATAAATTCCTGAAAAAAGCCGAGAAACTTACCACCAATTGGAAATCTGGTATCGCAAGACGCGATCACATTAGGCAAACATCAGGCTCTGCTGAATTCAAACTTCTGGAAAAGAAAACCACGACTCAACAAAATGTGGTCATGATCTGCCCGGGCCCGCCCGCTGCTTCCCCCCTTCGCTACGCCGCTAATTTATTCGCTATGATTTTAGGCGATCAATCTGGCAGTAGGCTTTACTGGTCTCTTGTAGACAACGGCCTCGCAGAATCTGCTGACTGTTCTTTCCATGAATACGACGGCGCAGGGGCTTTCTATACTTCTTTCTCTTGCGACCCCAAGCAAACTCATAAAAACCTAGAAATAGTCATCAAGCAAATTCATGAACTTATCACCAAGGGAATTACCGAAGAAGAACTCGAACAAGCAAAAAGCAAAGTGCTTTCCCGTATTGTTCGATCCGGCGAAAAAACCATGAACAGGCTTCAAGAAGTTGGTATGACTTGGGTCTACTTGCGTAAATACAAATCCATTGACGAAGATATGCAGACTTACGAAAAGGTTAACCTCAGACAAATCCAGCAACTCATCGAACGGTATCCTTTACTTAGGCTCACAACGACTGCTATGGGGCCGTTGGAAAAATTAAAAATGCCCGAGGTCCCTAAGCAGCCAAAAGTTCCTAACGCACAACATTCATAACAACAGACTTGGCTGCAAATTCGATATTTTTCCCCTCTTGCTTAGATAGTATTACAAATGGGTAAGTTCCTGGTTCCACCCAAGAATCTACCTGTATGCTTATACTTCGCTGAGTTTCTTTAGGGTTTACCAGAATTCCATTTAGGCCGATATCTAGTACCCTTGCCCCATGGGGAAGCCCTTTTACATCAAGAGGCACTCGGGCAGCAAAGCCGTTGCTTCGCTCGATTTTTACTAATATTTTAAATTCTGTTCCAGCCTTTACTGTCATCACCTCTGGGCTGACCATGGTTTGCAAATCCCCCTTAGGCCCCAACTTAGGTGCATCGAATTGCAATTCTTTTTCAACTTTCAATGCACTGTTTTGGGTTGAAGATTTAACCAACCATTTACCATGACCAACACTAGGGGCTTTCGCATCTGCTTGTGCAAACAAACTAAAACTTGCAGAAGTTTCACCTCGCGGAATAAAAAACGATGGTGCATCAAACCCCTTGGGAAGTCCACTTATCTTTATTTCCACCGCATCATCAAATCCATCTAACCGATCGATTTCCACATTTACAGGCACACCAGAACCCGGCCCCGGACTTGGATTTGCAGGGGTAAGGCGAAGGTTATAATCTGGTTTCGGATGCCTAACCAATAAGCGGTAACTAGCTTCGGGGCCAAATCTTGCCTGCATCTCTCGAACTCTTACGATGTAGATTCCATCCGCTGGGGGGACAAATTCAAGCAGGGAATCTTTACCGTACCTTGGCCCACCATCATCATTCTGATGAAAAAGAGTTATCTGGGGCAAACCATTGGGAGGAAAAGTTGTACCAGGTGGGTTCAAAGAAACCTTGTAAATAGGCTGCCCCAAAAAATGATGAATGGAAGTTGTACCCTCAAAAGCTATGCGCTTGTTATCAATTTGAAAGAACCTGCAATCATCATCAGGATTTCGGGGAAGAGCCCTGATTTTCATTAAATCGGTGCCTATAACCACATAATCATTCACTGCAAGTTCGTTCCAAGCCTCAATGCGGATACCAGGGTTTGCAGAATCATGATCACGAAAAATAGTATAAGTTTTTGAAAGCCCCCTTAAAACAACCCTAGGTAAAGGGGCACCCATGGGGTCAAGAATTTCAAGATAAGTATCAACATTAGAGCCAAGTCGGTTCGCCATCGTTTCAACGATCAATTTATGGCCTTTTTTAGCTTCAAATTTCCAAACATGCACATCATTTTGATCAGCGAATAAACCATTGCCCACGCTAGGAACTTGAAGCAATATGTTTTGCGTATGATTTTTTTCTAAAACATCAGAAGCGACAAGTGTTTTTCCTGCGACAACATTCAGCTTGGGGAACAAAGTTTCAAACGGAACTTTATCCCCTGCCTTGAATGAATTAGGAATGGTCGCATTCAAAACATTTTTGCCTGAAAGGCCGACACCTTGCAGAACCCAGGTATTTTCTTTTCCAATCTGGGCCCCTAAAGGGAAAACCGAAGTCACAATTGGAAAACCGCCCACATGCAATCGGTAAGAACCCAAAGATTCGCCACCTCGATAATCCCGATCTCGAACTTCAACTCCATACCTGCCTTTTTGCGAGCAGACATGGGCCAGCCAACCTTGTGCAGATTCAGCAACAACGGTTCCATCGGGCGCAACCATTTGCAGCATGGGTGCGAAAATTTTATCATCTTTTTCGGCTTGAAGTTGAACTGCGATTTCCTGCCCTGCCTGAGCATCAAAATAAAACCAATCGCAATCTCCCGACCGCTGCAACGAACATTTAACACTCACAGGCAAATTTAAAGCCTGCCCTGCTAGGCGAGAATCATTCGGTTCATTTTCTGCAGCCCTTAAAAAGCGATCAACCTCAAGATCAATTTCAAGAATCTGACCTTTAGCGCTTTTGCAGGTGATTTTACAAATTCCAGGTGCAGCATTGGCGTCAATTTGCACATCAAGATTCAACCCACGATCAGAAGATGATGTAACCGGAGAAAGAATAACCCCCTTCATGTTTGATAAAGCAACAAAAGGCGGCTCGAAATGGTCTGCCTTAATTGCAAGTGTTACTTTTTTTCCCAGTGCTGAATGAGTCGGGCTGAAACTTTTTAATAGCACTTTGGGTTGGATGAAAGGAACCAAAGATTTTACCGAACCCCCGGTCTTCAAATCGAAAAGATCCAACTTCCCATCGATTCTGCCGATTGCGGCAGTAGCACCATCAGCCGACAACCCTAGAACCAAGGGGGAATCAGACAAAGGCTGGAACGCTTTGATTTCTGCTAGTTTAATTGAATCCCACACCTTCCAGATTTTATCTTCACCAATAGAAACAATTTTCGAACCATCGGAAGTCCATACAGCCTTGGTAACGCCAGAGGTATGAGCGTAGGCAGATATAATCAACCTTGAAGAATCTTTTTCAAGGGCCCATACTCGAAGGGTTTGATCAGCGCCGGCGCCCAACAATTGATTTTTCACGGGGCTCCAAGCCAAGGTGTAAACCCAGTCAGTAGAATCACTAAGGGCGTATAGTTTTTTCCAAGTTTTAGTGTCCCAAACTTTAATGGCACGGTCTGCCCCAGTTGAAGCAAGCATGGTGCCATCTTTATTAAAAGCGACGGCATAGACAGAATCGCTATGGTCCTTTAATTCCTGAATCAACTTGCCTTCGGGTACCGACCAGATTTTCACCAATCGATCATAACTGCATGAAGCAAGCAATTTGCCATCGGGGCTAAAACTCAAGCTTTGAATCAGATCGCCATGCGATTTCAAATTGAAAAGCAGTTTAGCAGAACTGTTATCCTCATCAAGAATATAGGTTGCGATTTCGCCTGAAGCGCCCGATTTCCCATGCGCTACTGCAAGCGTTTTTCCATCATCAGACAAAGCAAGCGTAGAAACCGTGGGGTTGTCCAATTTCAATTTCGAAAGAATTACAGCGTCATTCGTTCGAAGAAAAAGGACATTATTTTCTTGGGCAGCAAATACGACTTTGCCATCTTTTGCAAAAGCCACGCCCCGAATAGGATTGGGGTTCCCGGGCGGGGTTTGCGACAAAACAAACATGCTAAAAAGCATAACAAGGCATTGGCCTATCAACATTGTCAAGCCCTTAAATATTTAGTGGTTAAAAACAAATTCTTTAGAAGTAAGAACAGCCCACACAAGATCTTCAATTGCTTCCTGCCTAGCTTTTGGATCTTTCGGATCTGCCTCTGATACTATTTTTAAAAACCGAGCAAGCTCATCAGCAGTTGGCTTCCTCGATAATGCTCGAAGAAATATCCGTTCGACAATCATCGCATTAGAAAAATTTTCGCTAAGCCATTGAACCGCTATAAACTCCTTCGATCGAAGTTTTTCATTAAGCGTATTACCATTGAAAACATGAAGGGCCTGACCAACGCTGGAATCTTGCTGCCTTTCGCAAGAGCATGCCTGGGCCCTTTCAGGCCTGCCAAAGGCGTCAAGAAACCGAGAGGCAACCGAGGCGTCCGGAAGCTGCAAAGCCCGCAACCCTTTGGGATAACCTGCATACGCTGTCTTCGCATCTCCCGCACGGCTTAAAATTTGATTGAAAGGAGTGGGCACCCCGGTAACCTCGGAGCAAGCATCAAGTAAAATCTCTGCTTTTAATCTGCGAGGCAGAAATCTTGAATAAAAACGATCATCCATTTCATTCATCAAATTAGGAAATGAAGAACGCTGATACGCTGCAGATAGCACTATTTTTCGCATCAGCTTTTTCATGTCATAACCATCTTTGATAAAGTCTTCGCCCAAGGCATCCAGCAACGCTGGGTTAGAGGCAGGGTTGGTAACTCTTAAATCATCTTCTGCTTCAATCAAGCCCCTACCCATAAAGTTGCGCCAAACCCGGTTGACAATTGCCCGTGAAAAGAAAGGGTTTTGTTTCGCAGTAAGCCATTGGGAAAACACCACCCTTGGATCTTCCGAATTACCCGCCTTCATGGGTGGTGCATCCAAAGGGGTTGCAGGCATCGCAACACCTTTCCTAGGGTGTAAAACTTCCCCTACAGGATAAGTTTCAACGATAATTTCATTCGCAATATCCCCATTCTTTATTCCTATTCGCGCAAACATACTTGCCATTCCCCAATATTGGTCTTGCGTCCATTTTTCCATGGGGTGATTGTGGCAGCGGGCACAGGTGAGAGACATCCCCATAAAAGTAACTGCAGTGGTTTCCATAAGGTCTGTAACATCTTTATGAAGCACGAAATAATTTGCAGCACCTTTAGAAAGATTGCTACCCTTAACGGTCAACAAAGATTGAGTGAATTGATCCCAAGGGAGATTATCTGCGACGGACTTTCGTACAAATTGATAAAAGGCCCAAACTGCCTGCTGATTAAGATTCCTCGTCGAAATCAACAGCATATCCGACCACTTATAGGCCCAATAATCTGTCGTTTCTGGCCTTTGCAATAAAGCATCAACAAGCGCCTCTCTTTTATCGGGGCGAGAATCTTTCTCAAATGCATCCAACTCTTTTTCAGTCGGCAAGATGCCTGCCATATCTAAAAACAGCCTGCGGATAAATTGTGCATCGGTGGTTTGCCCGGAGGGAGGCAATTGCAATTCCTGCAATTTGCGCAACACAAGATCATCAATGAAGTTATTCCTAGGGCTTTTAGCAAGAAAATCTGCGGGAAGCTTATTGGGGAAAGGCGAAACGATGGAGCCTAATCCTGCGTGGTTGGCAAACAATGCAATAACGCTGGCCTCGCCATTACCCTCAACCTGAACTTCGCCATCCTGATCCACAGCAGCTACTTGATCTTCACTCGAAGAAAATCTGGCCCAATGCGAAACATCACGAACCCTGCCATCGGTGTATCGGGCCTGTGCAATCATCCGAACTTTATCACCAGATTTTAGCCTTAGCTTTCTGGGAATGATTTCTACTGCAACAACATGTGGTTCATTGGCGGTTGAAGGCATGGTTCCTTGGGAAATCCAATCAGAAAGAAGTTTGTAGTCAGGATGATCACTTGGCAGTTTTTTTCCGCCCCCGTGAGGAAGTTTCAAGGAAACCTTAGCAAGCAATAGGCTGGACTCAGGATTAGCCCAATCAACTCTGCGGGCGTTAGCCTGCCTAGTAAGAACAAACAAATCTGCAGCGGGATCGAAACCTCGAAGAGATAATTTCAAACCGCCTTTCCCTGCAAGTGCGCCATGGCAGGAACCTGAATTACATCCAGCGCGGGTGAATGCAGGGATGATTTCATTTTCGAAGCTGATTTTTTTAGGGATGAGGGCATTTTTAACAGTGACTTTGGCAGTAGCGTCTCCCTTTTTGGTTTTCACCTGCAAAATGGCTTCGCCATCTGAAACACTTTTAATTTTCCCTGCTTGATCAACGGTAAAAACTTTGACATTGGAAGAAACAAATTCCGCAGCAGTGGATAGATCTGCAACCACCATATCATCTTGTAAAAGGCCTACAAAAACCGAATGCAATTCGCCCTGCCCTTGCAAATCAATGATTTCGGGCAAGACCTTAACCTGCTCGGCACCCACAAAGGAGGCACCTAGAAATAAAATTGCAACCAAAAAAGGCTTTGAGTTCATTAAATTTTTGCACATGAGATGATCATCCGACAAAGGTTAAAGGCATTTAAAACAGTTCGCGAATCGGGTTTAGATTATAATCAACAAGGGGCATGGGTCTGCCTTGCGGCCCAGGAAGTTCATGATGGGGATCAAGATTAAAAGCCTTGAAAAGCGTTGCTGCAATTTCTCCGGGTAAAACGGGCCTAGTTTTTGGGGCGTACCCAAGTTCATCGGATTCACCTACCACCCTGCCCCCCTTAATTGGCCCTCCTCCCATTAATATTGTCCAAACTCCGGGGTGATGGTCGCGCCCGCCTGCAGGATTGATTTTAGGCGTGCGACCAAATTCCCCCAAAGCAGTTACCACGGTATTTTTCAGTAAGCCACTTTCGGTTAGATCTTCCATCAATGCACTAAATGCCTGATCAAAATTTGGTGCCACCAATTTAGACATTTCAGTTATGTCGGTGAATGGCCTCGATCCATGGATATCCCAGGTGATTTCATCAAAAACTGTTTCAAACATATTCACCGTTACAAACCGGACTCCCCTTTCGATCAACCTTCTTGCTAGCAGACAGGATTGGCCAAAGCGGGTTCTACCATAACGATCGCGCATGCTATCGGTTTCTTGATTCAAAGCAAAAGCCTCACGAGCTTTTGGACTGGTCATCAACTTATAAGCAAGGTTGAAATTATCATCAAACTGCTTGGTTTTTGCATCTTTTTCGAATGCTGCAACATTCGCATCAACCGAATCGCGCAATTTACGCCTGCGGTCGGCCCGTACCGAGGTGATGTAATCAGGCGGCAGCAAATCTGGAACTTTAAAATCTTTTACAGACGGATCAGCATCCAATACAAATGGATCATGCTGCTTCCCAAGATAACCTGCAGTTTGCCCATGTGGCATGTTACCACCCGTGCGACCTATAGGCTTTGGGATAAGAACATGGCCGGGCACTTCGCCCCTCTGCCCTTTTAAATAAGTCATTACGCAACCTGTGTGGGGATGCTCAATACCACCAGTAAACAACCTGCCTGTTTGCATCATTTGGTGGCCTGTATCATGTACCGCACTGGCGGTATGATAAACCGATCTAATTAGTGACACCTTATCCATGTGGTTGGCTAATTTTGGAAAGATCTCGGTGATCCGAACGCCTGGGGCTTTGGTTTGTATGGTTTTAAAAGGGCCCCGTATTTCTTCAGGCGCATTTGGCTTTGGATCCCAAGTATCAATGTGGCTGGGGCCCCCCACGAGAAACAGCATAATGCAATTTACATCACTATCCCCAATCGGTGCTACTGCAGGTGCTACTGCCTTCGCAGCTAAAAATTTCGGATAGGTTAAACCAAGCAAAGAAAGAGACCCTGCATGAATAAAATCCCTGCGCGTAAATCCGTCGCAAAATCGGGGACCTGTTTTAGCATCAATTCTAATCATTTTGCTCTCCAAGAAGGCAGGTTGAACACCTTTAAAGCTAACGGCATTAGTCATTTCAGTCAATCAAACAAAAGCTGAATCGAAAAGTATATTCACCTTACCCAGACCGCAGAACCGGACTTTTAAACATTCTTACCCCGTTTTTGAGTTTTCACATTTATTTTAAGGCATCTAACCCTGCAAACTTGTAAAAAGATGATTATTAATCTTTGGAACCGATAGATAGATCATGACACAAATTGCATCCAACAATTCAGAACAAAACCCTTTGCTCATTTATGAGGAAAGGGAAAATTCGCTGCTACTCAAAAATAAATCCTTGGCACGATGGGAAAATCTACTGGGGCAATCAAGAATCCTATGGTTTGTTTTGTTTGGATTACTTTGCTGGCTCAGTTTGGGCAGGCAGGAATTTTCAGCTTGGTTGTTATTAGCTACACTTCCCCCTTTTATTATTTTGCTAGTCTTACACGAAAAAGTGACCCGAGCATGGCAGGATGTCTCGCGTAATCTCGAATTTTACCAATCGGGCATAGCAAGGCTTAAATTCAAATGGCAGGGAAAAGGCAGTCAAGGATTGCGTTTTCGCACTGCAAACCACCCCTACGCAGACGACCTAGATATTTTCGGTACGGGTTCACTTTTCGAATTGCTATGCATTGCAAACACTCTGGGGGGGCAAAAAACACTCGCAGAGTGGTTACAAGGCCCAGCAGATGCGAACGAAATAATTCGCAGGCAGGAATCTGTTCGAGAACTTGCCCCTTTGCTTAGTCTTAGGCAAGAAATGAATGCCCGCGCAGGGGGCAGTAAAAACCCAGCAGACATCGCATCCCTTGTCTCATGGGCTGATCAACCCCCGCACCTGTTATCTAAAATACCCCTTTTTATCGCACTTATCCTTGCAGGCTACGCCTTATTTTCTATTCATGCTTGTCTTGTTTTAGGCCTTGGGCTTTTTCCAATTGCTATCGCAATTTTTGCAAACATCATTCTCCACGCATTCATGGCACGCGGAATGGAAAAAATCTATCAAGGTGTTGACCTACATACCGGATCTTTTGGGGTATTATCCCGGGCGATGGCGTTTCTCGAAAACACCACCTTTAATAGCGCAAAGCTCAAAGACATGAAAACCCGTATCCAAGATACATCCTCTAAAAAACCTCCTTCCGTTCTGATTTCTAACTTAGCAGTCTGGATTGATCTATCCAATGCACTTAAAAACCTAATGTTTTCCCCCATTGGTTTCTTGCTAAATTGGAAAATCGTCGTGGGTTATGGGCTCGAAAAATGGCGCACTACCAATGGCAAACATATTCACGATTGGATGAAAACTATTGGCCAGTTTGAAGCCTTAAATTCTTTAGCCAACTATTCCTTTGAAAACCCGGACGACATCTTCCCTGAACTTTCCCAAGAAAAATCTTTCTACCATGCCACCGCACTTGGCCACCCTCTTATGCATAAAGATGCATGCGTGCGCAACGATCTCGAAATGGATTTAAAAACTAGGCTCATGATTATCAGTGGTTCCAATATGTCAGGCAAAAGCACTTACCTCAGAACCGTTGGCGTCAATACCGTTTTAGCATTTGCAGGGGCAACCGTTAAAGCCAAAACCATGGAAATATCACCCATGGCACTTGCTGCTGTCTTAAAAATTCAAGATTCTCTTGCAGAGGGAAAATCCCGCTTCTATGCCGAAATTCAGCGCGTCAGGCAAGTGGTCGACCTTGCGGATGGCGCCATACCTGTCTTTTTCCTTTTGGATGAGATCTTCAGCGGGACGAATTCGCACGATCGAAAACTAGGTGCAACAGGTGTGCTTAAAGGGCTATTGCGCAGATCGGCAATAGGCATTGTAACCACGCACGATCTTTCTCTTGCTGCAATTGCGGATCAATCCATACCCTATGCAAAAAACACCCACTTTGCTGATAAGTTTGAAGAAGGCAACTTAAATTTCGATTACACAATGAAGCCAGGGGTTGTCAGGCATTCAAATGCACTAGAACTAATGCGGGCTGTTGGGCTGGAAATAGACCCAGAATAAAATTAGATTTAAACTTCGTCTTTGGGTTCGATTTTTACAGGCAAACCAGGCAATGGTGCTGCATCTGCCACTTTTCTATATCCCAAAGAAACCAACACTTCAAGCACTTCACTCCAAGTGGGGAATGGTCTGCGATTAGAGCGCTTGTATTGATCCATGGCATTCATGAATGCAACCTCATCGCTATTATACTCTTTTTCAAAAGTTACAGGGTCAACCATTCTGCGTTTTTCAGATTCAATTCTACGATCTAAGCCGGTGCGTCGTTCCACTACAACGGGAATGAATTCGCGCCTACGATCAGAAACTGCTCTTTTATCGCGCATCGAGTTTGATGACACATTCCCACCTACTGATGGAGCCGATGAATTTTCAGAGTTGTTATCTGCGACTGTCATGATTGAATTAAAAACTTTCCTTAGGGCTACAAAAATACAAATTTATTATAACCAAATGTTAAATGATGCCAACAACCAAGCTGATATTTTTTAGAATTGTTTAAACTCCTTGGATCTTAGTTTTTCTTTCCCGCAAATAATCGGTTAAAGCAAGCTTCCAGCTTCTTAAAGGGGCCAAGCCAAGCTCTTTAAAACGCCCCGATTGCATCACGCTATACCCTGGGCGCGCTGCAGGGGCATTATAATCCTTGCTCGAAATAGCTGAAATCGAAGCCTCAATTTGGCTAAGTTCAAAAATAGTGCTCGCAAAATCATACCACGAACAGGATTCTTGATTCGTAAGATGCAATAACCCTTGGGCATTCCTTTTAATCAAAAAGGCGGAGGCTAATGCCAAATCTTTGGTGTAGGTTGGGGTGCAATACTGATCAGAAACGATTTTTAAGGGCTTCCCTTGGGCCGCAACTCGCAGCATAGTTTCCACAAAATTTCCTCCTTTGCCCCCGCTGCCCCATACCCCATATAAGCCACAAGTACGAATTAAGAGATGGTTGGGGCAATTGGAACTCACCACATATTCACCTGCAAGTTTACTTATTCCATAATTACTGACCGGCCCAGGCCTATCGATTTCCTCGTAGGGCTTATTTCTTTGGCTATCGATGCCAAACACATAATCGGTGCTAAAGTGTACCAAATATTTGCCCCTTGTTTTGCACCACTGCGCCAACTCCTTTAACCCCCAGGCATTGATCCCCATTGCACTATCGGGTTCAGTTTCAGCTTTGTCTACAAAGTTATAAGCGGCACAATTCACTACCACATCAGGATTGATTTCGCTAAGGCATTTACCAATGGTTTCAGGGATCCCTAAATCGATTTTAGTTCGATCCAAAGCGATTGCATCATCTCCCAAGGCAGGGCAAAGATCTCTTCCTAGTTGACCAAAAGCGCCTAATACTGCGTATTTCAATTCATCTCTCCTTGATTAACGCCAACTCCTACTGACTTAATTAAGCTATCATGGTATTTTTCATTAAAGAATGGAAGTCGATTTGCTTTTAGATTAGGAATGAAAATGTACATATCTATTTATCTGGTTCTAACCACCATGTTTCTTTTGGGAACTGGGGCCATAAAACCTCTCGAAAACAAAGCTCCTTTCCGTTACCCAGAAAATTCAAGCATCCCCAATGGCAAGCTAAGTTACATCAGTAACATTCCTGTTCTTGAAGTTCATGGTACCCCCGAACAAATGGGAGAAGCCATTGGCAAACTCGTGGTTAAAACCGCACCCAAAGCAACCAAGTACCCGCGCGATGTTTTAAGCCACTTCGGCGTGGAATTCATGTGGTTTTTTTTTGCTAAGGCCGGCCAACGCATGGCTACCTACTTCCCTGAAGATTACACCAAAGAACTTAATGCAATGTCTACTTCCTCTGGGGTTAGCAAAGAAGATCTCATTGTAGGCAATACGCTTTTTGATTTAAAGAAAATCGTAGCCTGTTCTGGCATTGCGATTGAGCCAAGCCAAAGTACCACTCGTGGAATGCTTATGGGGCGTAACCTCGATTATCCCTCCCTAGGTTACATTAACCAATACACTTTCGTGACGGTGTACAAACCAGAAAAGAAAAAAGCTTTCGCTGCTATCGGATTTCCAGGCCTTGTTGGCAGCCTTTCTGGAATGAATCAGGATGGATTATGCATGGCTATTCATGAAGTTATTGACATCAAAACGGGCCAAAAAAAGTTTAATTATAACGGCATCCCCTACGCAATGTGTTATAGGCAACTACTCGAAGAGTGCTCTACCGTTGACGAAGCTTACGAGCTTTTAAAAAAACTACCCAGAACCAGCACCACCAATCTTTTGATTGCAGATCGAAAGCGCTCTGCAGTTTTTGAAGTGACTCCCGACAGAGTAATTGAACGAAAATCGAAAGACGGCGTGGTGGTTTGCTGCAACCACTTCTGTAGTTCTGAAATCAAACCTTTTTTCCCAATTAATGTGCGACGATCTTTCCAGCGATTCACCCTTCTTGAAGAGCTTCGAAATAATGAAAACAAAGTCTCGCCTTCGCAGGTGATGGAGTACCTTGATACTGTGAATTTGGGAGATGATACTCTGCAAACCATGGTTTTTGAACCGGGCACGCTCCGATTACATTTGGCATTCCAGAACACGCCCTCCTCTAAAGGGCCATTTCATACACTCAATCTTGAACCTTTGTTCCAAAAATAGCAGTTAAACAGTTGGGTTTTCCGCTTTGGTGCTCTTTCATCGTACTTATTAGCTTTTGTAGGGTTGCATGATCTTATAAGATATTATTAAGGAATTAACTTCTGCGCGGAGCGCTTCCGTCTCTTTCAGAGGCTGCCCCAATGAGCTTTGGCTTTTTTAGACTCGCTGTGTTTTCGCCCAAACTTGGACTTGCTGATTGCGCATTTAATTCCACCCATACCATCAATCTTTTACTTCAAGCCCAAGCTCAACAATGCGGTTTGGCTTTATTCCCCGAACTTGGAATCACCGGATATACTTGCGCAGATCTTTTTCATCAAACCTCCCTCCTTGAAAAATCTAACTCTGCTATTATCTCGGTAATCGAAGCAACAAAAAAAGTGTTTGACGGCTTAGTATTACTGGGCGCACCCATCACCGTTGATTCGCAGTTATTTAATTGCGCAATCGTTATTCTTAAAGGTAAAGTTCTTGGCATTGTTCCCAAAACCTACCTGCCCACTTACAAAGAATTTTACGAAAGGCGCTACTTCTCCCCAGCTTCAAACCTGCATTCCACCGAGGTACTTTTGTTCGGGCAATCCATCCCCATTGGCACTGATCTGTTATTTCTTGCAGAAGATTTACCCGAGCTTATCATGGGCGTTGAAATCTGCGAAGATCTTTGGGTTCCTATTCCTCCCAGTTCTTTTCAGGCCCTCGCTGGCGCAACACTTTTAACCAATCTTTCTGCAAGCAACGATATCATCGGCAAGGCGCCTTATCGTAAAAATCTAGTCCTCGGACAATCCGCGCGAACCATGGCGGTTTATGCTTATGCCTCTAGCGGAGTTCACGAATCAAGCACCGATCTTGTTTTTGGCGGCCATTGTATTATTGCTGAAAACGGCCAACTTATTGCTGAAAATACTAGATTTAATCGTGAAGATAGCCACCTTATTGCAGATGTTGACCTCGAACGGATCATCAACAACCGAAGGTTTATCGGCACTTGGGCTGACAACTCTCACGACAATATAAAAGGATTTCGAAAGATTAAATTTCAACTTGATGGGGCGGGAATAATCGACCGGTCTGTTCAATCTTCCCAATTACTCAGAGAAATTATTCCGCATCCTTTTGTACCAGCCAACTCCATCGAACTTAAAGAACGCTGCGATGAAATTTTCCAAATACAAATTGCAGGATTGGCAAAGCGACTTGAAAATATTGGCAATATTCCAATCACCCTTGGGGTATCTGGCGGGTTGGATTCCACCCTCGCCTTGATGGTCACATGTAAAACTTTGGAAAAAATCAATCGGCCCTTATCTAATTTTAAAGCCTTAACCATGCCTGGATTTGGCACCACATCGCGCACCCTTGAAAATGCAAAAAAACTGATGACTGCATTGGGCGTTTCTTTTGATGAAATTGATATCAGACCCCTTTGCTTTGATGAAATGAAAGCTTTAAATCACAAACCCTTCGAAATTGAAATCAACTCGATTGATTTAATCACCTTCCTTGGTTTGCTAAAAAAGGTTCCCGCACACAAACGGCATGATTTGACCTTTGAAAACATTCAGGCCCGAAGGCGCACCTCACTCCTGATGAACAGTGGTTTTGTTGTTGGCACTGGCGATTTATCAGAACTAGCTTTGGGGTGGTGCACTTATAATGCAGATCACATGAGCATGTATAATCCCAATAGTTCCATTCCAAAAACATTAGTTAAGTTTCTGGTGCAATGGGTTGCAAACAACTCTTATGAAGAACCCATCCGCAGTATTCTTTTAGATATCGCACAAACTTTGATTTCTCCCGAATTACTGCCTTTAGGCGAAAATAACCAAGAAATCCAATCCACCGAAGCTAGTGTCGGCCCCTACGAATTGCACGACTTTTTCCTTTACCACTGGATACGCAACTCCTTCAATTCCGAAAAAATACTCTTCCTGGCTTCCCAAACAAAATTCCATAAACCATATTCCAGCCTAGAGTTAAAACAATGGCTTGATAAATTCATGCAACGCTTCTTTAGCCAACAATATAAACGCAGCGCCCTCCCCGATGGCCCCAAAGTGGGGACTGTCAGTCTTTCTCCCCGGGGCGATTGGCGCATGCCTAGCGATTTAAATCCACTTTAGAAACTGTAAACTACTGCTTAATATAGACTTATGTGAATATTTGAGGTTTTAACCCATCCCTTACTGACGAACGATGAATATAAGTATTACTTTTATTTTAACTATTTTGTAAAATTTAATTAAAGTTTTTTGACATCTCTAAACTTTGACCTAAGGTTGGTTTATATAAGATGTATCGATTTTATCGAAAATCAAGTTCTCTTAAGAGGTTAACATGGCTCCAATCACTTCCGCTAAGCCAAGTCTAAAAAAATCCTTTCGTAAAATTCTCAACCTCGAACATCTCGAACCCCGTACCGTGCTTAATGCCGCTATGGGACCTTTTGCCTCTTCGGGCAGCCTTCTTATTGACCCTAACACCTACCAATCCAACACAATCTTGGTTCAATTTAAACCAGATGCTGTTCTTTCAGGCGATATTGATTTACACGGTGCTAAAATCACCCAATCCCTCGAACTTGTCGATGGACTCTATGAACTTCAGTTATCCCAAGGTATGAGCGTTGCAGGTGCACTTGCTGTTTTCCAAGCTGATACTCGCGTTGTTACCGCAGAAGCTAACTACAAGCTTATGATCCAACGCCTGCCTAACGATCCACGGTTTTCTTCAATGTATGGCTTAAACAACACCGGACAAACCGGGGGCACCATCGATGCCGATATCGATGCTCCTGAAGCTTGGGATATTTCTACAGGAACGGGCAGAACCATTGTTGCTGTTATCGATACCGGCGTTGATTACAACCATCAAGACCTTGCTGCTAATATGTGGCGTAACTTGGGTGAAATTGCTGGGGATAGCATCGACAATGATAACAACGGTTATGTTGATGATATCTACGGCTACGACTTCGTTAATAACGATGCCAACCCTATGGATGATAACGGACATGGCACCCATGTATCAGGCACTATCGGGGCAGTTGGAAATAACGGGATTGGAACCACTGGGGTTAACTGGAATACCAAGATTATGGCACTTAAGTTCTTAAGTGCTAATGGTAGTGGCACTACAGCAGGTGCGATCAGCGCTTTGAACTACGCAGTTCGTATGGGGGCCAATATTTCTAATAATAGTTGGGGCGGCGGTGGCGCTAGTTCCTTGCTCTCCCAAGCTATTAGCAATGCCAGAAGCGCTGGGCATATTTTTGTCGCTGCAGCAGGCAACAGCGGCTCAAACAACGATACCACTCCCAATTATCCTTCAAATTACAATTTCGACAATGTGGTTGCAGTTGCAGCTACCGATAGCAAAGATGCATTAGCTTCCTTTTCAAATTATGGTGCAACTACAGTTGATATCGCTGCACCAGGGGTCGGAATTCTTAGCACTCTTCCCGGAAACACCTACGGCACCTATAGTGGTACCTCGATGGCAACTCCCCATGTTGCGGGCGCGCTTTCTTTAATCTGGGATCAAAACCCAACTTTCACTTATACCCAAGTCATTGCAAAACTTTATTCTAGCGTCGATAAAATCGCTGGCTTAAATGGAAAAGTTGCAACGGGTGGCAGGCTTAACATAGGTAATGCACTTCTGGGATCCATCACAAATCCTCCCCCAGCAGATTTAACAGGGGCTAAGATTCTAACTTCCGAAGCACTTGGATTAACCACCGGCTCTATCACTGGTTTCAAAGTCAAATTCAACGAGCCAATTCAAGTGGCAAGCTTTACCGCTTCTGATGTCAAAGTTACTTCTCCTTCTGGTACAGTCCTTGCAGTTTCTGGCATCACCGCAGTTGCGGGCACCAACAACACCGAATTCACCTTTACTGTACCAACCTCTTCTACCGCAGGCAGTTACACACTGCTTGTCGGCCCAGATATTCTCGACCTTGCCGGAAATAAAATGAACCAAGATGGCGACGCCATTAATGGTGAATTAACCCAAGATGCCTATAGCGTTAACTTTAACCTAGTCTCTTCTTCAACTTTCAATTTCTACAACACAACTCCTGCAGGCATCAAAGATTTTACTAGAACTGTTTCCTATATCACCATCAACCAAGATATCAAAATCACCGATCTTAATGTTGTGGTCAATGTAACCCACACCTATGATTCTGATTTGATCATTTCGTTAAAATCGCCTACGGGTGTAATCAGTACTCTTTCTTATCGCAGGGGAGGATCTGGAGACAATTTCCTTTCCACCATTTTCGATGATGAAGCAACCAAAGCAATCTCCGCAGGGGTTGCACCTTTTAGTGGTTCCTTTAAGCCAGAAACTTTACTTTCACGCTTTGATGGGATCAACGCCAGGGGCACTTGGACTTTAACCGTTGAAGATAAAGCCAGACGCGATACCGGTAAGTTAAATAAATGGGCGCTGAGTATCTCTGGGGTAACAACTAGTACTACCGTGCTTGTAAAGAAAACAGATGGAGAAGTGTCGGGGGGTGATAGCCCTGTTTCTGAAGCACCACCTACAGCAATCGAAGCACCTTCACAAGGTTTAGATAGTCCAAAAAATGGGATTGAACCTGCAACCCGTTCAGGCACAACCCTAAACAGCCCTTCCAATAACTTGATTGCTGGTACTTCTAGCATTCAAAATTATTTTGCTTCGACCTCAACTGCAAATAATTCTAGTTTTTCTTTAAACGAAGAACCTTCAACAGGTTCACCGAATGTTGATGCTGATGCACAAGATAGCGCCAGCGATTCGCTGAACTTCACTGATTATCTGTTCGCATCCAACAATGATAGCGTCGGTGGTTTTTATGGGTTCAATACTGATTCTTCTGAGGAAGAGGAAGAAGTAGATACCCGCGATGCGATCTTCATGGTTTAAACGGATCAACAAAAAGAGAAAGAGTTCTAAGCAGTTTTGCTTAGAACTCTTACTTGTTTAATAGTTATAAATCAGACAAATTAATTTTGAGTTGGAAAGGAAGGTATTCCAACAGGTGCACCTGTGTAGGGCACGACTTGCATTGGTGCAGGATAACCACCCTGAATGTAAACAGGGTAGTAATTAGCAGGATAACCAGGGATTAAGTAAGCGCCTTTTTTTCCTTGTGCGGGATTGCCCATAGGATTCTGGGACGGTGCGTTTAGGGACGGCGCATTTTGCAATCCCATAGGAACTGGGCCACCTTCGATATAATTAAAATTGGTGTAACCACCTTGCCCACAACTATTTGAAAAACCATCACAGCCAATATTTGGTAAACAAACGGGGCTAAAAGCATTGTAAGGCCGAACACAAACATTGCAATTATTGCAAGATTTACAGGTAAACAAACCAAAAGTTCCGCCTGCTTGAGCCATCGGCGCGCTCACAAAAGCCAAAGTTGCCAAGATTAGAAGTTTCTTCATGGTGGTTCTCTTTCCTAGAGGAAAATAAATTAGGCAACGGTATCCGAGGAATCTCATCCTTCTGATGGAAACACCCATGCCTTTGTATTTTAAACCGTACAACACATTTGAGCATTAAGATGAAGAGAAAGTTAAAAACAAGCCAGAAGGATGTTAAAAGCAGTAGCATTTTTATAAAGAAAGAATCAATTTTCCTGACCGAGATAACTCATCCTAATATTAAAGATTATCTGTAATTTTCAAACTTTGATTAAAGTAGGTGTTACGCGGTCGCTGGGGATGCCTACATTGCACCGCCTACAGATGCTTAATCCTGGGAAATGCGAATCACACACACAAACAAGTAACCCCAGCGAACGCAGTCGCTGGGCTTTGATTGTCTTCTTTATCCTTCTATTTAATTACACAGCGAGCAGCCCCAAAGGCCGGCAACTGCGTAAGCCTTAAAAAGTATTGTTCCACTAGAATACGGTGGGTTTGATATCAATATTTAGATTGGAAAAAAGACCTTTCTTCCATGCTTCCACCGAAAGAGCAGCCATGCTTGCGTTATCCGTGCACAGATTTTTCTCTGGGAGGTAAAGCTCGATACCATTTACGCTGGCCTCTTCAAACAATTTTTGCCTAAGTGTTTGATTGGCGACAACCCCGCCACCAACCGCAAGCTTTTTCAATCCGGTTTTTTTCAAAGCTTGTAGAGCCTTGGAAACCAAAACATCCACTACTGCCTTTTGAAAGGATGCAGCAATGTCTGCCCTTTTTTTCCCAGGCTCGACTACTGCGGGCCTTGCCTGCCCGGGGGGCGCAATCGTATACAGCACCGCGGTCTTTAATCCACTAAAACTAAAATCTAACCGGTCTTCATAAAAAAAAGACTTCGGATAAGCGAATGCATTGGGGTTACCACCAAGCGCCTCCCTCTCTACTGCAGGACCACCCGGAAAACCCAAACCCAGTAGGGCCGCAACTTTATCAAACGCCTCGCCCGCGGCATCGTCGATTGTGCCACCTAGCCGATTCATTTCCAATGCGGTTTTGCATTCAAACAAAATACTATGGCCACCACTTACCACCATGCCAACACAAGGAAAAATATCCTTACCAGCCGACATTCTGCAAGCATAAATGTGAGAATGAACATGATTCACCGCAATCAAAGGAACATTCAAACCAAGGGCAATCATCTTGGCAGCGCTAAGGCCAACCAGAAGCGCCCCCGCAAGACCGGGGCCATTATGAACCGCAACGGCACTGATCTCGGAGATAGGCATCTTTGCATCTTGCAAGGCTTGAAAGATTGATTTGTTTAAAAGTTCCATGTGCGCGCGCGCTGCAACTTCGGGCACCACTCCACCAAAACGCTCATGCCATTTAAATTGTGAAGCGACCACGCATGAGAGGACCTCAAGTTTATCGTTAAATATTGCAACCGAAGTTTCATCACAGGAAGTTTCGATTGCAATGATATTCGCCTGTTTCACTTTAAGCCCGGCTTTCAAAACAAAGACTACTTTGAAAAATTCAAAAGGGAGAAAGGTTCTTGCCAGCGAGCAGACTGCCTGAAGAACTCAAGAGGGTTATCAAAAACGACTTTGCGAATTGTAGATTCGGGGTGACCCCGCCTGCGCATTTCAAGAATTAATTCGGGCACTGCAAGCGGGTCGGATTTGCCCCAGTCCCCTGCACTGTTTGCCATTATCCTATCCGTTCCCACCATTTCGATAATATCCACAGCACGGGCGGGGGTGCATTTGGTGGTTGGGTAAAGCGTCATACCACACCAAAAACCATTATCCAAAGCAAGCTTTACAGTATGCTCTTCAACATGGTCAACACAAACCCGATGGGGTTTAACCCGAGAATCATTTTTAAGCATATCCACGATCATCCGAGTACCTTTATATTTATCTTCTAAATGTGGAGTATGAATCAGGATCAGCTCATCAGTTTTGGCCGCAAGATCCATATGCTCCTGAAAAATAGTTGCCTCATTTCTCGTATTCTTATTTAAACCAATCTCGCCTATTCCGAGTACATTCGGCCTTTGCAGAAACTCAGGAATCATGGCGATTACATCACGAGAAAGCGAAACATTTTCCGCTTCCTTAGCGTTGATGCAAAGCCAAGAGAAATGCCGAATCCCGAACAATGCTGCTCTTTTGGGTTCGACCTCAACCAAGTGGTGAAAATAATCGCGAAAGCCTTCTGCAGAACCACGATCAAAACCAGCCCAAAAGGCAGGTTCACTGATAGCAACGCAACCACATTGCGCCATGCGGTGATAATCATCGGTTGTGCGGGAAATCATATGAATATGCGGGTCAATATACTGCATTTTTCATGCCTCGATAGTTAGTAGCGGGGTGCGGGGATTTCCCAATTTGCATCATAAGGCAGGGAAAAGAGTTTTTGAATCTGCTCCGCTTTATGCTCTGTGGTGCCTTGCAGGATTTTCAAAGCTTCGATAATGCGTGCGATTTTAACATCTTGATGAACAACAGCAGCAGCATCGCCCCGGTTTATACGATCCAAAATTGCAGCTATGTCCAACAGTTTACATCGGGCTTCCAAAAAACTTTGCTCCAAAACTTTCGGAGCTGCAACTGCTTTTATCTTGGCATCCATGATTCTTACTCCCACCTAGTCTTTGGACTGGTACTTTTTCATGATTTCAAGAGAAACCAATGAGTTTAAACTTCCCGATCGCAAGCCATCCATATCCAATGTAATAAATCGGAAACCAAGTGCATGAAAATACTCGGAAAGGTTTTTACGGGCCTCGGGGTCTGCGAGTATCGCAATATCCTCAAAAAGAAGCTCGATCCGGACGAGTTCATCATGATGAAGTCGAACCCTGCAATCGCGAAGCCCCAAAGATTTGAGATAGATTTCGGCTTTTTCAATTCGGGAGGTTCGATCAGCGGTTACAGCAACTCCGGGGGCGATTCTGCTGGAAAGGCAAGGTGAGGCTGGTTTATCCCAAACTTCGAGATTCCAGTATTGTGCCAGTTCGCGCACTTCTTTTTTGCCTAGGCCCGCCTCTTGCAATGGATGCCTTATTCCACGCTCTTTTGCAGCCAGCAAGCCCGGCCTGTAATCACCCAAGTCATCTTGGTTGGCCCCGCTGCAAATAATTCGAGCATTTAGATCAGAAAGCTTTTTAAGTATTGTCTCATACAGTTCACTTTTACAAAAATAACAGCGATCACCTGCATTTTTCGTGTAATCAGGGTTATCAAACTCCGAGGTTAAAACCGTTTGATGCCTTAAACCTATTGCAGCAGCTAACTTTTTCGCCGCCTCGATATCTTGGCGCGGAACACTCGGGCTATCTGCAGTTATTGCAATTGCCTGATCTCCTAGGGCTAGTAAAGCAGCTTTCGCCACCACTGCACTATCCACCCCCCCACTAAGGGCGACGACAACGCCATCCATATTTTTAAGGATGCCGATAAGTTTCAAAGCATTTAAAGAAACCAAGGTTTGCAAAATAAGCTCTCCAGTTTGAGTAACACTTATTATTTTAAGGAGGTTGTCAGGAAGGGAAAGGGAATTAAGGGAGTTTGCTTGCCAGTTAAGCAAAATATATCTGCATGGGTAACCTGCTAAATTATGAATCAACCCTGCCAAACCGACAGACGACTCTGATTTCTATTGCAAAGTTGGCAGGGAAGCCTACCCTTTTAAGCTACCACACAACACATAAGTCTTGCAATTACAACGAGATACACCAATAACAGAAAACAGGCACGGAACTTGCTACTATTTTCCCTCTAATATTCATTTTGAGTCGAGCGGTGTTTTTTAAGGAGTAATTTTATGAAGATTCAGCCACTTGGTGATCGTCTGGTTATTAAACGAGTTGAAGCTAGCGATAAAAGCAAGGGCGGAATTATTTTGCCTGATAGTGCCAAGCAAAAGCCCCAACGCGGCAAAGTCGAAGCTGTTGGCCCAGGCCGATTGTTAGGCGATGGCAAAAGACAACCACTTCAAGTTAAAATCGGGGATACGGTTCTTTTCACCAACTGGGCTGGTGACGAATTTAAAGAAACTCATGGCGAAAACATTCTTCTCCTCCGAGAAAGTGATGTTCTTGCAATCGTGGGCTAGTTTGTATTTCGAATTTCAAAAGTAAAACATTCATTCTTTTTAAAGGCTAATAAGGAAAAAACAGATGTCAGCAAAGCAAATTGCATTTGATCAAGAAGCTCGTGAAGCATTACGCAGAGGCATCCACAAGCTTGCCAAAGCCGTTAAAGTTACTCTCGGACCTAAAGGCCGAAATGTTATCATTCAAAAAAGCTTCGGCTCACCAACTGTTACCAAAGATGGTGTAACGGTTGCCAAGGAAATTGAGCTAGAAGACAAGTACGAAAACATGGGCGCCCGCATGGTGCGCGAAGTTGCAAGCAAAACCAGCGATGTGGCAGGCGATGGCACCACCACTGCAACCGTAATGGCAGAAGCTATTTTCAACGAAGGCATTAAAGCCGTTGTTGCAGGCGTTAACCCTATGATGATGAAGCGTGGTATTGAAAAAGCTGTAGAAGAAATCATCGAACGCCTAAAAGAAAACAGCAAACCTATCAAGTCTAAGAAAGACCTTCAGAATGTTGCAACTGTTGCATCCAACGATGATACCGAAATTGGTACCATCATTGCTGAAGCTTTCGATAAAGTAGGCAAAGATGGCGTAATCACTGTCGAAGAAGGCAAAGCGCTGCAAACCTCCCATGAGTTTGTTGAAGGCATGCAATTCGATCGGGGTTACCTTTCCCCTTACTTCGTTACCGATCAACAAAAGATGGAATGCGAACTGGATGATCCTTACATCTTGATCTACGAAAAGAAGATTTCCAGCAACAAAGACTTGGTTCCTTTGCTTGAAAAAGTATTGAGCACCAACAAGCCTATTTTGATTATTGCTGAAGAAGTTGAAGGGGAAGCCCTTGCAACCTTGGTAATCAACCGCCTGCGTGGCACCTTCAAGTGCTCTGCAGTTAAAGCTCCAGGCTATGGCGATCGCAGGAAAGCTATGCTTGAAGACATCGCAAAGCTTACCGGTGGACAAGCTATATTTGAAGACCTAGGCATCCAACTTGAAGCAGTTGAACTGAAGCAACTTGGCCGTGCCAAGAAAGTTAAGATCGACAAGGATAACACCATCATCATCGAAGGTGCTGGCAAGAAGGATGAAATCAAGGCTCGTGTTTCAAGTATTCAACGAGAACTCGAAAAATCCACTAGCGATTACGACAAAGAAAAACTGAGCGAGCGAATCGCCAAGCTTTCCGGTGGTGTTGCCAAGATTAATGTTGGCGCTGCGACTGAAAGTGAAATGAAAGAAAAGAAAGCTCGCGTTGAAGATGCGATGCACGCTACTCGTGCTGCTGCTCAAGAAGGCGTCCTTCCTGGTGGCGGTGTGGCCCTTCTTCGTGCTTCTGAAGGTCTTAAAGGCAAGGGCCTTTCCCACGATGAACTTATTGGTTACAACATCGTTGTTCGCGCTTGCAAGGCCCCTATTCAGCAGATTTCCAACAATGCTGGTATGGATGGCGCTGTAGTTATGAACAAGGTTCTTGAAAACAAGGACTTCAACTACGGCTATGATGCACGCAATGATCGCTATGTTGACATGGTTAAGGAAGGCATTATCGACCCGACCAAGGTTGTTCGATCTGCTTTGCAAAATGGTGCCAGTGTTTCAACCTTGCTACTTACCAGTGATGCACTTATTGCTGATATGCCCAAGGATGAAAAGAAGGCAGGCGGACCTGGCCATGATGACATATACTAAGCTTTAACGCTTTAGTTATTTAAGTGGGGGAGCAGGATAAACCTGTTCCCCTTCTTCATTTAACCAGAGATAGGTACTAAGCTTTAACGCTTTAGTTATTTAAGTGGGGGAGCAGGTTTATCCTGTTTCCCTTCTTCATTTAACCAGAGATTGGTACTAATCTTTAACGCTTTAGTTATTTAAGTGGGGGAGCAGGATAAACCTGTTCCCCTTCTTCATTTAACCAGAGATAGGTACTAAGCTTTAACGCTTTAGTTATTTAAGTGGGGGAGCAGGTTTATCCTGTTCCCCTTTTTCATTTAACATGTTCGGATCAAATGGCTGAAACTGATCCTTCGGTTTTTCAGGCACTTTCTCTGCTTCAATCGCTTCTTTTTTAACCCCGGGGGCATCTTTAGGATCAACAGTTTTTTTAGGTACAACATCATCTGAAGCCTTCTCCACCAACTCCGATTCCACTTTGGTTACACCTTTGGTGTTTTCTGCAACTTCAATAGCACGAACCTTGGACTGTTCATCCGGAACTGTGCCCTTTAGTAAAATCACGCCTTCTTCTTTACAGGACACCTCAATTTTCTGATCTTTAAGATTTTTATCAGTACGAATTCGAAACAACACCGCATCTTCAATTGAAGATTCTAAAATTTCGCCTCGCATGGCCTGAATACCCATCTCAAGTTTTTTTCGTGTAGGCGAGGCCGCACTTTCAAACTTTGATGTTATTTTTCTTCCTATGTTCGCAAGGATTTCTTTATCCTGTTTGCCACATCCTGAAACCAAAAGTATTATCGGGGCCAAAACTATTGCTATTATTCTGCGCATGTTCAATTCCTCCAGCATGAAAGTATCCCGAAGATTGGCTTATTCCGTCAAGGGGGATTAATCTTTACATGCCAATCATTGATACAATGTTTATTTGGCCCAATAGGGGCAACCTTAAGAAATAAGGAATACCATGGAAAAGATTAAACTTAAAGTGTTCACCGATGCCGAGGTTACTGAAGAACTTGCAAAATTTGCCCTTAATGGTTGGTACTTGGAAGAAGGATGGCTTAAACGGAAATACACCACCGCAGGCTGGCAGACTACCCTCATGCTGGTTAACACCATAGGCTTTATTTGTGAAGCTGCTTGGCACCATGCAGATATGGCTGTTACTTGGGGCAAGGTTTGGGTTAAACTTAAAACTCATGACCACGGCGGAATTACGGTAAAGGACTTTGAACTCGCAAAAAAAATAGAAGCTTCGGTTTTATGGAAGCCAGATCCCGATAGCGCCCTCGAGGGGATTCCCAACAAATTCATTAATGGAAACACCTAAAACTAAAATGTCAACCATGCAATTAGGATCCGTGACTCTTCCCAGCAGATTTTGGCTTGCCCCGCTTGCAGGGTACACCAATCTAGCCTTTCGTACCTCTGTAAGAGAATTAGGCGGCCTCGGGCATGCCACTACCGATCTGGTCAACGCCAAGGCCCTTATACGCACTTGCCGTAAAACCATGGATCTCGTTCAGACTTCTGCCTTTGATAGGCCGTTTGCAGTGCAATTGTATGGCCATGTAATTGAAGACATGGTTGCTGCAGCGAAGTGGTTGGAGGGGTATGGGGTAACAAGCATAGACATTAACATGGGGTGCCCTGTTAAAAAAGTAACAAGAAGTGGAGGTGGTTCTGCATTACTTTGCGAAGGATCAAATGCAATCACTCTGGTACAGAAAATTGTGGAATCGGTAAAGATACCCGTCACAGTGAAGATGCGTTTAGGGTGGGACAAAGATAACTTATCTGGGCCATGGTTTGCGCGTGAATTTGAAAAAAATGGTGTTGCGGCAATAACGATCCATGGCAGAACCAGGGAACAGGGTTTTTCAGGCAGCGTAGATCTTGAAGGCATACGAAGCGTGGTAGAAGCGGTAGAAAAAATCCCGATCATAGGCAACGGAGATGTAAAAAGTGTTTCGGATGCGAAAAGTATGTTTGAAAAAACAGGTTGTGCAGGAATAGCTATAGGGCGTGGGGCTTTGCTCAACCCTTGGATATTCGTGCAACTATCAGCTTGGGAGTCAACAGGCGAGCCTTGCCCGCATGCAGGGTGGACGGATCGATTAGAATTTATGCGCAGGCACTTTAGACTGCTGGTGGAACATAAAGGCGAAAGGTTTTCGTGCTTGGCATTCCGAAAAGTTGCAAACTGGTACTGCAGAGTATTAAAACCAGGGCACGAAATACAGCAACAATTAGTACAGTTGGAATCACCCGAGCATTTCGAAGACTTGGCAAATCAGATTGAAGAACTCGTTAAAAAAAGGCCTGAACCAAATTGGCCCGACCTAGAATGCCCCGTCAAAGTCCCCTCCGGCCCCATTTCCCACTGGTAAGCCAGTTCGCACTAGACAGTTCTTTGGATAGCGCTATAGTCCCGCGCCGGCTTGATTCTTTTTCAAGCCATACCTGTTAAATCAGGTAACCAAGGAAGACTAGCGCAGGATTATTGCATGTCTATTAGCAAGCTGACCCCGGCTTACGAAACATCGCATGGTAAATGTTACCTTGGAGATTCCTTAGAACTTTTAAAAAAGGTAAAGGATAACTCAATATCTTTGGTTCTGACTTCACCGCCTTTCGCCCTGCGAAGACAAAAAGCCTACGGCAATGTGGATGCAGCATCGTATGTGGATTGGATACTTCCCTTTGCATGGGAAATCCAGCGGATACTAAAGCCTGATGGTTCATTTGTGATGGATCTTGCAGGTGCTTGGAATCCAAAAAAAGGTACCCGCTCGTTATTTCAGTACGAATTGATTATAAAATTATGCCAGCGTTTTCATCTGGCACAGGAATTCTACTGGTACAATCCCAGCAAATTACCCACCCCAGCAGAATGGGTAACGATCCGTCGAACTCGGGTGAAAGATGCGGTCAACATGGTCTGGTGGCTTTCCAAAACGGAAGAGCCCCAAGCGGATAATCGTAGAGTGCTTAAGCCCTATAGTAAATCCATGCAACGCCTACTGCGAGATGGATACGATACAGCAACGAGGCCATCGCAGCATGAAATTGGGCCTAACTTTCAGAAGGATAATGGCGGGGCGATTCCCCCCAATCTTCTTTCCATTCCCAATTGCAGATCGGCAGACTCCTACATTAAGAGATGCAGGCAGGAAGGCTTAACAATACATCCCGCGCGTTTTCCGGAACCACTTCCAGAGTTTTTTGTTCAGTTCTTAACTAGCCCTGGGGAAACGGTTCTCGACCCATTTTCGGGCAGCAACATGACGGGTGCAGTTAGCCAAAAGCTCGGGCGCAAGTGGATAAGCTTTGAAATAAATGAAGAGTATGTAGAAAGTTCTCAGATGCGATTTGAAGAGAACCCCAAAACCCTATCCGGCCTCGGGGTTAAAACTCTTATGAAGAAAAAGAAGCCTGCCTAAGAATATCTATTTCGCTGCGCGAACTTTCAAAAGATTAAAGTGCCTAGAAAACTTCTCTTCAAGGTACTTGAGAATCTCCATCGAAAGTACAACATCAATCATTGCAACGCTTTGCCCATTGCTAAGAACTGCGTTTCCCAACCCGATCTGATGCTCCATATTTTGCAGGCATTTTAAAACCAAACTTATCCTGCCATCAATTTGATCTGCGCTCATGCCATCTTTTATAGAAAAGAATTTACAAGCATCGGAAAAAGCAACTTCCTGCTTGCGCCCATCTTGGAATTTTTCGAAGGCAATCGAATCCATAATGGCAAGGAGAATGCGATCTGTTTCTTTATTGGTGCGAATGGTGGATTGCCTAGAAGCAGGCCTATCTTCGCCTTTAAGGATCCGTTTTACAACGACTAAACCATCCTTGGTTAGGGCATACATTTTCTGCCCAGTCTTAACAAGCCATCCCCTTCTGGCTAATCCTTTTTCGCCCATGATACTTGCAAGAATTTTGTTGGAGTCGGGGTACAATTCCACAAAACCCTTGAGCCCGAATGTTCGGGGATATTTTTGCCATGCTGTCACAATCAAGGCTTCTGCACTAAAAGGTGTTTGGCCAGATTCTTCAAGCTGATTTGCAGCAAGTAATATTTTTTCGGGAACCGTACAGTCTTCGATCGAGATAACTTTGTTTGCCATTTGCATCCTGAAATTCTAAGGTTGTCACGCTGGTGAAATGATTCAAACACTTGTTAAGAGAGACATCAAGAAAAATATTTCAAAGTTCTAAAAGTTGGTAAAGAACGATAGTCAGCCCCCGAATTATTGTTCCATAATTTGCATTTTACATGATTTAACATTCGGGTTCTTCGGCGGCATCCTGCTGGGTTATTTCCCGAATTAGTTGGGTGGCATAAGCGCCTGCTGGCAGTGAAAAAGCGAGCCTAACCCCATCGGTTTCAAAACTCAGATCCAGCTCTGCGATGGGATAAACCAAGCATCGTCTTGCCCCCATTAAAAACTTCCCAAACCCCTTCCACACTTCTTGTTTAAAACCAAAAGATTCACAAACTTGGGTTTCCAGCAACAAGGCTTCTTCTGCAGGCTTTGGATACATTTTCCACCCTTGCATTGGCCCCGTTACAGCCATTAACCCCTGATCCACCCGAAGCTGATCTTCCTGCAAGTTGCGAGCATGACATTTAGATTCTTGAGGAAGCATGCAGAGAATATCACCCAGCAAAACTTTTTTATGCGTGTTGTTAGTAATTCGTAATCTCAAAACCTCATTGAACAATGCCGATTGCACTGCTGATAATGCTAATTTCCTTAGGTAAAATGGTTTTCTGGATGCTTCTTTATCTTGCGCAAGCAAATCGAGACCAATTTTCAATGTCTCTAGATTCTTACCGAACCTTTGTTCACCATAGAAGTTCCAAAGGCCTGTTGCTGTCACCCTTTCAACCAGTTTTTTTACCTTTTGCTGGTTCTGCTCATCCATATTCGACCTAAGAAGAATATTAAATTTATTGCCATGCAAGTGCCCGGTTCGAAGCTTATTGGTGTGCCGCGATTTTTCTAAAATCTTTAATCCTTCAATTTCTACTTTCTCAATCTCCTTATCCAAATGCCCCGGCACGCTTATCCATTGCCTAGCCACGGCATGACGATCCTTATATCCCGCCATACCTACTTCCATAGAGGGAATAGAAAGCGCCTTGGCAAGGCTACGCGCCATGAAAGGGCTTGAAAGATCTCGTTTTTCGACCCAAAGGTAAATAAAGTCCCCCTCCCCCGCAGGTTCATAAGCAGGTATTTCCTCGACAATAAAATCTTCCGGAACTGATTTTATTTCTCCCTTTACAGGTTCGAGCCCTGCGGTTGCAAGAGGTAGTGGCTTTATGTCCAGAAGATTTAACATGAATGCGGTTCCTTTTTCCAAACTTGCGTGCCCAGTGGGCAATTCTCGCCTAAGATAATTCTTATGAACATTCAATTTATGAATAATCAGGAGCTTGCAAAAGAATTGCTGCTAATGCGCATCGCCCAAGGCCAATGGGAACCGTTAGCAATCAAAGATAAATTACAAAAAGTTCAAAAGTTTAGACACCTTCTGGTGGAACACCGACAAAGGATTGCCAAAGCTTTATTTCTTGATTCTGGGAAGCCCTATGAAGAAGCACTGGGGGCTGAAATCCTACCCCTTGCAGAAGCGTGCAAATTTCTTGAAAATAACGCGGCACACCTACTAAAGCCAAGGAAAATTCCCTTTAGCGACACCCCATGGTGGCTGTTTTCACAAAAATCGAAAGTGCATCGAAAAGCAAGAGGAATTGTAGGGATTATTGGTACATGGAATTACCCATTATTCCTTAACGGGGTTCAAATCCTCCAAGCTTTAATTGCAGGGAATGGGGTTTTGTGGAAACCTTCAGAAAATGCTTTGGAAAGCAACAAGATCTTGGCTGAACTTCTTCTCGCAACTTTCCCCCCAAACATTTTTAAAGAGCTTTCAGCCGCTAGAGAATCAGGCCCTGTTCTAATCGATTCAAATATTGATTTTGTGGCCCTGACCGGATCAATCCAAACGGGAAAAGCCATTGCCAAAAAATGTGCTGAAAGACTTATCCCCTCGACTCTTGAACTTTCAGGAATCGATTCTTTACTACTTTTAGAAGATGGCAATGTAGATCTTGCAGTAAGTGCGGCGTGGTTTGGCACGAATATCAACGCGGGGCAAACATGCATGGCAACTAGAAGGTTTTTGATTCCCGAAAGCATGCTGGACAAAGTTGCACAAAAATTACTCGAACTGGCGGGGAATTTTAAGCCTCGAAAGATACTTCTCGAATCACAGGCAAACTGTGCCCTGCCCCTCATTGAATCTGCTTTAAACGAGGGAGCTGAATTGATATGGCCTCAAAACAAATCGAACCTTTGGAAGGATGGGATTTTTGATGCTTGCATCCTGATTAATATTCGGCAAGAGATGGGAATATGCAACGAAGCTATATTTGCACCAGTCTTATCAGTACTTACTTATAAAACCCTTGAAGATGCAATCAGGATTTCAAATGCCTGCCCCTTTGGCCTTTGCGCAAGCATTTTTACCTCAAATTATGAACTAGCAGAAAAAACCGCATTGGCTTTGAAAGTGGGCAGCGTTTCCATCAATGATGCCATTGTTCCTCACGCACACCCTGCAACGCCATTTGGGGGGGTTGGGCTAAGCGGTTGGGGGGCAACTCAAGGTGCAGAGGGTTTATTGGAAATGACTAGGCCGATGTCTATTTCGTTTGTCGGTGGAAAATTCAGGCCTCATTATGAACTCGCAACGCCCAAGGCTGCTGATTCGATCCCAATTTTAGAGGGCCTCTTACTTGCAGTACATTCCCCAAATTGGATCGGAAGATTCAAAGGTTGGATTCAATGTATTTCTGGAATGAAAAAGAAATAAGCATTAGATGTCACCCTTGTAACTAAAGCCTTCTTTAACCTCTGGTTTTAATAAAACCGTTAAAGCCATAAGCCCCATGCCCAGCGAACCAATGTACTCAAGACAAAGCAAAAACAACGGATGGGTAAACAGTTGCAGCAGATCAAACCCTTCGTCTGGTAATAATTGCATAGGATCTGGCTGAACTTCCACAGACCAAATCTTTACCAAAAGACCAATGCAATTAAAGGGCAAAATCCCCATGATTGCACAAGCCATTGACCAGTTATACGACTCCAATGCCTGCATTCTGACCGCAGCCATTGCTTCTACTGCGTTATAAACAAGAATAAGCAAAGAAAAAATAATCCAAGAAATACGATAGGGAATCTGCTTGGTGCGGATTTCTTTAATGAATGCTTGTTCACCTGCATCAAGCGGAATTCCCGGCTCAAGTTCGGTGAGCCCTAGTTTTTTTTCCCGGGCCGCGATTTCTGGATAAACATTGCGTGCAAGGACATCGTTTTTATTATCTTTGTCGATTTTGGAGGCGCGGTCGTTAAACTTCTTTTGTATTTCGGGTGTCCCCTTGGCTTTTTCAGCTTCTATTTTGTAATAAGCTTTTAAGGTTTCACGATAATCCAGAATATCTTCGGAAAATATAAAGGGCCAAACTGCAACACCAAAGCTAAATACGCAAAGGGCCACACAAAACATACTGCGGGCCATAATTTTATTTGATGGACCAAGTAACGCGGCCTGGGCAGGCCCACGAAGATCCTTGTTGGAATTATCAAGGGAATAGTTCACTTTGGGCTTGGATTTTGCCTCTTGTTCAGGATTAACAATATCCCTCAACCCATACAGCACACCATCATCATCGTCGTCATCGCCACTGTTCTTTTTTTTAGCCGAGGGTTCAGGTGCTTTTTTTCCTTCCTTAGGCGGTACTGATGAGGACGGAACAGTGATAACCCCAGAACACTTGGGGCACTTTATTTTTTTCCCGGGGCCAATAGTGCCAGGCAATTTAAGGTTGGCACTACAATGTTCACACTTAATAGATGTCGAAGCATTAGACATAACTTATTCCGTTCCTTGGTGATCATTCAACCCGTGGTAAAGCGCCTTCTAGTGCAGGTAGTGTACCTTCTGGTGCAGGTAGTGTACCTTCTGGTGCAGGCTTATGCCATAGGCTGATTACTGCATTTTGGCCAAGAATTTGAGTTCTGAATTTCTTCTCTAATTTCCAACCCACATTTTCACAGGCTGCCTTTATTGCTGCATAATCACTTACCAACAACACTGCTTTACCATCAGGGCTAAGAATTCGATTAAACTGGATCATCAAGCCACGATAAAGTTTATTGATATCCACTTCTGAAGAAATCTGTTTACCAAAAGGTGGATTGCAAATAATGCGATGCACCGAAGAAGAATCAAGCGGAAGCCAGCGTGCATCCCAACGGTTCAAATAAATTTTTCCAAGCTTCCTAGTATTTGCGGATGCATCCAATAATGCGGCCTGTTCGATATCGCCCCCCCATGCAGCTTCACGGGGGACTCGCCACCCTTCTGCAAAAAGCTGATATTCTCCGAGAATTGTACCAGCACCGCACATAGGATCAATCACCCTATACTGAGGTTTAAGATCTGCAATCCGGACCATGCAGGCCGCAACGCTAGGGCGCAGCGATGCTGGGCGATGCGCAACTTTGTAGGTTCGATGCCTCATTGTTTTGTCGGTCAGCCTGATTCCTGCTACAGCTGTCTTCTCTTCAATGGTCAACCAAAATTCCACCGAGGCGTTATCCTCAACCATTCTCCAATTTGGGGGAATAAACTTAGCCAAACCCTTGGCAAACTCTTTTTGAGCATCTTTACGATGATACCCGTGTTCGCCATCCATTTGCGTAATGAACCGATAGGTGGGCTTTCCCTTAGTTATAGGCTTAATCGCATGATGTTGGCTGATTAGGCGGGTCCAATCGCCGTCTTTGGCTGTCCATTTTCTAATATCTTCTAAATCTTTCGCCCGGTAAGTGAGGGAATCAGTCCCCCAGGCGAAAAGAAAAACATCTTCGGTAGTTTTAAGGTTAAAAATGTCGGGATCGGGACCATCGATCTTAAAAGTAACCAAACCATCGGTTTTTCGCGTGATTTTTGCATCTAATAGCAACTCTATTTCGCGTGCAGCTATACTTTCCAAACCCGAAACAACCATCGCATAACAAGAAATCGAGCTCATAAAAATATCGCCCTATTTTCAAAAGATTTAGGTAAATTCAACCCACCTTACCAACGCCTAGCCAAATACACTTGATTATGGCCCTAATGTGAATATATTTACTTTTGAAGAATTGCAGGGCCAAAATAGTTAAAGCTTGATTTTCTTTATTGTCCAGAAACTCTCAAGCTTACTCAATCTTTCACCTTGATGTTACCGTTGTGGAGTTAAATTTATGGCTGACCAAATGCTGATTGACTTGCGAACTTTGATGGTGGAAAAAGAAGATTGCGATGCTGGCACCGTCCAGCAACTTCGCAACGGCTTGTCTCAAGGAAACCAACAATTTAAAAGCTTAAAAGAAGTTGTTCAACTTCTTCAAAAGAAAGTTGAAACTACCCCAGCTCCGGGCCAAAAAAAATATCAACTTAAACTTGGTATCGCTCTTTATTTCATGGGGCATACCAGCGAAGCCATCGAAAATCTAATTCATGGCGAAAGCAGCCTTGCTTTCTTTTATTTGGGTAAAGCATACCTTTCAACAAAAAATATAGAAGAGGCATCCAAAGCTTTTGATAAAGCTGAAAAGCTTGGTTACAACATTAATCAAGTTCAACTCCAGCGTATCGATTTGCTGCGCCAAAAAGAAAATCTTAAAGAAGCAAAAGCTACTCTTGTGAAATTGGAAGAACTCGCAAGCCATAGTGCTGAGTTCCATTTTCAAAAAGCTGGAATATTTCTTGACGAGGGCGAAAAAGCCTCAGCTGTCAAACATCTTGAACGCGCTGTTGAATTAGACCCCACACACACTGGGGCACTTTTTTACCTCGCACAAGCAAACGATCAAGCCGGTAACGATAACGAAGCCATTGGTTTCTATGAAAAGTGCCTAAAGCATCCTCCCATTCATGTAGGCGTCCTCAAAAACCTTGGGGTTCTTTACGAAGATAACAATAAATTTGATAAAGCTGTTGATTGCTTCAAAACAGCCCTTTATTCCGATCCCTTGGACGATCAAGCCAGACTTTATCTGAAAGATGCCCAAGCCGCTCAGACCATGTACTACAGCCCTGATGAAGATCGTGATAACAGCAAATATAATCAGGTGCTTGAAGTTCCTGTAACCGATTTCGAACTTTCCGTTCGCAGCCGTAATTGCCTTAAAAAGATGAATATTCGCTCCTTGGGTGATCTTACCAGGGTTAGTGAAGCGCAATTGCTTGCAAGTAAAAACTTCGGCGAGACCTCTCTCACCGAAATCAAAGAAATGTTGGTTGCTAAAAATCTTCGATTGGGTCAATCCCTCGAAGATTCCGCACAGCGAGAGCCTGTATTCCGACTCCCGCAAAACCTCACCGAGCAAGAAATGGCTTTGATGAACAGGCCTATTTCTGATCTGCAACTTTCGGTTCGTGCCCGAAAATGCATGAGTCGCCTTGGTATCAACACCATGGGTGAAGTTATGCAGCGTACTGCGGATGAGTTGCTTGAATCCCGCAATTTCGGCATGACTTCGCTTAGCGAAGTTCGTGAAAAACTGCAAATAATGGGTCTTTCATTGCGAGGCGATTAAGCTCTTCTCTTGCTTGGATTTTTCGAATGAGTCTTTCCTTTAACTTGCTTAAAAAAGACGGAACGGCTCGCAGGGGTGTTTTAAATATCAGGGGTATCTCTATCGAGACCCCTGTTTTTATGCCTGTTGGTACTCTTGCGACTGTTAAAGGCCTTACCTCGGATCAAATTGCAGATACCACCGCTAAAATTATCCTCGCTAACACTTATCATCTTGCTCTTCGCCCTGGCCCCGACACCATCCAAGCCATGGGCGGCTTACACAAGTTCATGAATTGGAATGGGGCAATCCTTACGGATAGCGGGGGTTTTCAAGTTTTCAGCTTGGCACATGATTGCAAAATCACTGATCAAGGCGCAGCATTTCGATCTCATTTAGATGGTAAGCTTTTAGATCTCAGCCCAGAAAAAGCCATCGAAATTCAAGAAAAGTTAGGCGCAGATATTGCTATGTGCCTTGATGAGTGCCCACCATTTGGTTGCAATACCGAGCAATTAAAAAAAGCGGTGAATCGAACTATTTTATGGGCATCCAGATGCAGAGACTCTGCCAAAAGTTCAACGCAATCGGTATTTGGCATTGTGCAAGGTGGCACAAATTTAGCCCTGCGCGAATATTGCGCCCAAGAACTTATTAAATTGGATTTTCCAGGTTATGCGCTTGGGGGATTTAGTGTGGGGGAAACCCCTGCCCAAATGGTTGCTGTGCTTGGCCAAAGTGCCTCCTTTTTGCCAGAAAATAAGCCTCGGTATCTCATGGGCGTCGGTAGACCGGAAGATCTTCTGGATGGGGTAAATAACGGCATCGACATGTTTGATTGTGTAATGCCTTCTCGAAACGCCCGTAATGCCACAGGGTTTTCTTCTTTTGGCAAAATTAGATTGCGTAATTCCGAGCATCGCAGATCAGAAAAACCACTCGAAGAAGGCTGCACCTGCTATTGCTGCGTTCATCATACCCGGGCTTATGTGCATCATTTATTCATGGCGGAAGAGATGCTAGGGGCAACTTTGCTCACAATCCATAATCTAAACTATTACTGCAGACTAATGCAGGGTGCGCGCGATGCCATCGAATTGGGGCAATTTCAGTCGTACAGGGCAGAATGCCTTGCACGCTTTGACTCGGAAACTTAAGAGCTTGCTCAATTGCATGCTTAAAGGGTAATGAGGTATTCTATGATTCAGAATTTAATTTCGATCCAACTTTGGGCCCAAGCAGAGGGGAAACCCGCCCAAACGCCAGAGCCTTTTTGGATGAATTTATTTCTGCCCATGGGAATTCTGGTATTATTTTATTTCATTCTTTGGCGACCCATGCAAAAACAGGAAAAAGATCGCAAAAAATTAGCAAACACCATGAAAAAAAATGATCGGGTTTTGACCTCTGCAGGTATTTATGGGACTGTGGTTGCTGTCAGCGATACCGAAGACGAATTAACCTTAAAGGTTGATGACAACACCCGGATTCGTATGACTAAAGGAAGTATTTCTAGAAATTTTTCAAACGAAGAAGAGCATCAAACCAAAACTAATGGTAAAGTCTCTTCCTAAGCCGTGGTTCTCAAGGCGGGGAACCGGCACAATATTTTGTTCCGCCAATGATGTAAAGTTCAAATTATGAAGCAGAATTTAAGCAGAATTGTCATCTGTCTTCTCTCTTTCCTTATTCCCAGCGCTGTGCTTTTATGGGCTTATGGAAAGTATGATAACGGCCAAGGTGGCTTCCGCCTTGGGGTTGATCTTGTTGGAGGTTCCATTCTCGTTTACGAGGTTGACTCCAAGAAGACTGAACCCGGTACCAAAGTTAATATTGAAGAACTTGCCGCTTCGCTTAAAAGGCGTATCGATCCTGCAGATCTTTTCAATATTACCATCCGCCCCATTCAGGGTGATCCACCCCGAGTAGAAATCATTCTGCCTACTGGTGGTCAAAAGCAATCTGAAGCTGAAGAAAAAGCTTGGCAATCAATATTGGAAACCATCCGCAAGGAATTTCCTGGCAAGGAAGGCACCAATTACCAGACGGTTCCCCGTGGGGATATCATGCGGCTTATTGCCCGCGTTGAAGATGCTTACCCCGATAAAGAAAAAGAAGCAGTCAGCAAATCGATTCGTGATCGATTCTTGCAAAGCAAAGAAAAACGCGGTCTTACTACCGAAGAAGTTGAACGCATTAAGGATCTCATCGCCCAACAAGGAAGGCTTGAATTCAGAATTCTCGCAAACCGCCTTGATGATGAAGAAGCTATTGCTGCTGCAGAAAAATATCTGCGTGAACCTGCCAACCAAGTTCGTTTAAAACAACTTGCCCGCGATGGTGATGCACCCCCTGCCCCGAAGGCAGATAACGGCACCGCTACTTTTAATGGCTCAATCAATGGAGATCGTGCCCAATATTCTTATTCATGGGTCGAAGTTGGCAAAGAAGAACTTTACTCACTTGGCCTTAACAGTTCTGCTGAAACCGACCCCGCCAAAGGGGGAACTTTCAAGCAAGTTGCATCGATGCGTGATAAAGAAGCCACCACCGCACCGGGTACCAACTCCTGCCTTATTTATTCGCGAACCATACCCAATCCTGAAAGATTGATGCCCAAGGATCGAGAATCCGAAAAGAAGTATGAATATTTCCTTTTAACTAGGAATACCGAAGCAGGTAAAGACATTACCGGGGATTTCCTTTCCAGCGCTCGCAGGGGCATGGATAGCAAGGGCGATCTTACTGTGGATTTCCGATTCTCTGCAGAAGGTGGAAACCGCTTTTACGAACTTACCAACCGCAATAGACCCGCTAGCAAAGATGGCTTCAAAAGGCACCTTGCGATTATTTTGGATGGACAGATTCGGTCTGCTCCAGTGCTCAATCAGGCGATCCGTACCGATGGCCAGATCAGTGGTAGTTTTACCCCTGCTGATATCGACACATTAGTCAGAATTCTTCGGGCGGGTGCCCTGCCTGCTACTTTAAAACCTCAGCCAGTTAGCGAAAACACCGTTGGTGCCACCCTTGGTGATGACACCATTAAAGCCGGAACCTTTTCGATTATTTTTGCATTCCTTGCTGTTATTGTTTTCATGGTATTCTATTACCGCCTTTCAGGCTTGGTTGCTTGTATTGCGCTTCTTTCAAACCTACTTCTTACCGTCGCATTCATGGTTATTGTGAAAGCTACCTTCACTCTTCCAGGCCTTGCCGGTTTAGTGTTAACTCTAGGCATGGCGGTTGATGCAAACATTCTTATTTACGAACGACTTCGTGAAGAACGGGAGAAAGGTGCAAGCATTCTTCTTGCCCTTAGAAATGGTTATGATCGTGCGTTCCCCACCATCATCGATACTCACATGAGCAGTATTTTCACAGCAATCATTCTTTATGTGGTTGGCAATGATCAGCTTCGTGGGTTCGGTATCAGCCTTACGCTCGGGCTTATCATTAGCCTTTTTACCTCGCTTTTCATGACTCGAACAATATTCGATGTCTGCCAGCTAAAGGGATGGATTGGCGACCTCAAAATGTTGCATATTTTTGTTCACCCTAATTTCGATTTCATGTCTATCAGGCGGGCGATGTTTTCCATCACACTGGCTTTGACCATTGTTGGTGGCAGCTTATTTATTTACAGGCTAGACAAAGGTGGCCTGAACATCGATTTCGAAGGGGGCACTGCTTACAGCGGTCAACTTACCTCTATGCAAGATATTTCTTGGCTTAGAAACAAGTTCACCAAAACAACCCTTCCTGAGATTTCTATCGAGCAAATATTCCTACCCAATCCTGAAATCAGTCAGGGTAATAAAAGTAAATTCTTCACCATCCGAACCACTGAAAGAAATCCATCATTGGTTCTTGAAGAAGTCAACAAAATCATTGGGAGCGATTTACAACGCGTTCAATTGTCTAAATACACAGTCGATAAAAATGGTATGACTGCTTCTCTAGAATTTGACAGTTATGCTTCTAGGGCACAAATCAGCCTCATCCTTAGACAAGAATTCGAAAAGAAAAATCTCACCACTGCTGCAAGACAAATGCGCTTGGATCCAGCTGGCGAACAAAAAGATGGTAGATTCAACAAAATGACACTCGAACTTCCCGAGGCTGCCAGTGTAACCGCTCTTGAAGAAACTCTGAAATCTGTCCAATCAGAATTCAATTCAAAAGCTCAGCCTGAAAGACTGGAAAACTTCGACCCACAATTGGCAGCTAGCACACAACAACGCGCCCTTTACGCAATCGTTACTTCTTGGGCTGCCATCGTGTTTTATCTTTGGTTCAGGTTTGGAAACTGGACATTTGGTCTGGCTGCCTTACTCTGCCTTATTCACGACTTATTCTTCACTTTGGGCGCCATTGCTTTATGCCACTATCTACATGGCTCCTTCTTTGGCAATTTATTTATGCTTCAAGAATTCAAGATTGATTTACCAGCTATTGCAGCCTTACTTACTCTTGTAGGGTATTCAGTAAACGATACCATCGTTGTTTTTGATCGCATAAGAGAAGTGCGTGGCAAGAACCCAACACTTTCCTACCAAATGATCAATGATAGTGTTAACCAGACCCTTAGTAGAACTATTCTGACCTCGTTCGTAACTTGGTTGGTGGTTTTGGTTCTTTATATTTGGGGTGGTGAAGGGGTTCATCTTTTCGCCTTTGTCATGGTTGTGGGTGTTATCGTGGGAACATATAGCTCGATTTACATCGCGAGCCCTTTGTTGATTATCTTTGGTGAAGGCATTGAAAAGAGCAAATTTAAAGCGCTTGGTTCAAGGCCTGCTGAATCTAATGCGTAATGATTTAGAGTATTAATACTAAAAGCCATCCGATTTTACCGGATGGCTTTTTCTATTTTTACCCTGTTTCAAAACCAATACCAACCATGATTCCATAAATCAACCAAGGCTGGCTGTTGCTACTGCTAATAAAACAATGATTATCTAAACATGAATTCTATTTAGTTTCTGGGGCTTTAGTTTCTGGGGCTTTAGTTTCTGGGGCTTTAGTTTCTGGGGCTTTAGTTTCTGGGGCTTTAGTTTCTGGGGCTTTAGTTTCTGGGGCTTTAGTTTCTGGGGCTTTAGTTTCTGGGGCTTTAGTTTCTGGGGCTTTAGTTTCTGGGGCTTTAGTTTCTGGGGCTTTAGTTTCTGGGGCTTTAGTT
>Ga0209702_10000924_pt1 | contig 59792 bp, 46 predicted proteins | sample FRY01_FD_187210 | JGI IMG/M metagenome (GOLD analysis project Ga0209702, IMG submission 187210) | Freshwater microbial communities from Lake Fryxell liftoff mats and glacier meltwater in Antarctica - FRY-01 (SPAdes) (version 2) | ecosystem: Environmental > Aquatic > Freshwater > Ice > Glacier...
AGGGGCATCCGCCTCTGTGATTAGAATCCGAACTTGATTCCGGCTACTAGTGTGCGGCGGGCACCGGGTCGGATGCCATTTTCGAGATCAGTGATATATTTTTATCGGCAAGTTTACGCCCCTGCAGCCACACTTGCAGGTCACGGCTCGGAAACTGATAGCTTGCGCGCGCGGACAGCAAACTATGCGAATCCACCAAACCCAGAACAGCAGGTTCACGGATCTCCAGTGTGGCGCCTGGACCGACCTGTTCACGATCTTCATCAGCAAATACCAACACATCAGTGTTCAATGGATCTGTGAAGAACTGACCAAAATAGCTTAAAGACGCACTGAGCAGCCACTCCGACTGGCTCTGCATCCCAAAGGACAAACTCCCGGACTGCTTCGGGATTTCGGGTACGCGCTTACCTTTAACAGGTGTGTCTTCAAAATTACTGGTAAATTCTGCGCACGTATAATTCCAAGCAAGTTGGATAAAGAAATTCCGTGCCGCATCCGGGTATAGATCGGTATTAAACTGCAGCCCCGGATCCAGCCCATAGGAACGTGTATCAGCGCTGTTCAACACTACCCAGTGCAACATCAATCTGTGTTTGCGCGTCCGGAGTTGTCTGCTTATTGCGGAAATTGACAATGCCATGGTTATTCAAAGGCCCATGAAACACATGCCCGCCACCTTTCAACACGTCTATCGACTGCAAGCGCTCAGCAGGCGGGCCCTAATGGGCACTGGCGTCGAGATAGCCTGAAAAGTCAGCAGTGCCATCTTCGAGCAGCAAGGTCTTGCGCGAGCGCCTGGGAGGCGCCCCACGTATCCCAATCGCCGTACGAGACCAGGTATATCGTCATCGTTGGTACGCACACCGGGAATAAAATCAAGCGGATCGTGCAGCGAATAAGCACGTAACCGCTCTATCTCAGCAGATGTCAGTGAGTTCGCCGCGCCAGGCGTCAGCCTGATATCATCTGAAAGGATGCCATCAACATAAATGGTGGGCAAACTCTGGTCTGCCAAATCAGAAGAGGAGTCTTCAGCTGCCTGCGCCGCCCCTGATACCAAAAGCAGAATCACAGGGGCAGTATAGAAAAACGTTTTCATCTTTCCACAATCTTTGCGCTGCTCCTCAAATTAGCCAGATAAGCATCGAAAGCAGCACGACCTGAGCGTTCAATAATCGAACTGTGCAAAGAATCTCTTTCTTGCGGACTCATCGCCGCCAGATTGCCAGGATTTACATTGTCCAGTTCAATCACTACATAGGTGCCATTATTCAGAGTAGCGCCTTGAAAAACAGAACCAGACTCAGTCGGAGCTGGAATATTGAATGTAGCCTGCAGTACTTCATTATTAACGTTTGCCTGGTTTCGACTGACGCTCTCTGCTGTAATCCACTCCAGTTCTGCCGTTGTCATCAATTCTTCAACGGATTCTCCGCTGCGTAAAGCGGCAAGAATTTCTTCACCCAGGGCCTGGGCACGCTGTCGTTCAAGTTGACCACGCAGCATTGCCGCTATTTCGCCACGCACTTCCTCCAAGGGTCGAAGACTGGCTTCGTTATGTTCACGCACGTGCAGGACCATAGCTTCGGAGGTATCAAATTCTATAATCTCACTGTTGTTTCTACCCAGCAGTACCTCCTCAGAAAACGCTGCAGTGATTACGCGACTGTCAGTGGTGTAACGAGAGCTGCCACCGCTGCGCGTAAAGAATTCGCCTTCGCGGATTTCCAGACTGAGCTGTTCAGAGATATCCTGCAGATCACCGGTTTCAAACGCCAGGTTGGCAAGGGTTTCCAGGCGCTCAAAGTAGATGCGATCAACTTCAGTAGCCTTTAGATCACGCTCAATTCGCTCAGCCACCTCATCAAACGCTGCAAAGTCAGTAACATCATATTCAGTCAGCTTGACCAGATGCACACCGAATTCAGAAACGACAGGGTCTGATACCTGTCCGACTTGCAGGTCAAGAAGTGCCTGTTCAAGGGCTTCAGGGAATACAGAGCCATCAGTGTAACCGATGTCACCGCCCTCTTCCGCAGAGATCCGATCGCTGGAAAATTCATCCGCCAGAGCAGCAAAATCTTCACCAGCGTCGATGCGGGTTCGAATCTCGATAGCCTGCAGCACCCCATCGGCTTCGCTTAAATCTGCGCCTGTTTCCAACAGGATATGAGCCGCACGTCGCTGTGCTGATGACGCAAGATCCTCTTTCTCCAGTTCGTACTGAGCAAGAATTCTTTCCGGTGCCAACTCGACCTCGTCATACATGGCAGCCTTGTCTAATACCACATAATTAATCGCAACTTCCTCTTCCTGCATGAATTGCCCGGGATTGCTCTGATAGTACGCATCGATATCCTCTGGAGGAATTGGCTCACCCAGGGTTCGAGAGCCGAGTGTCACGGACAGGTAGCGGAAATCGCGGGTCTGCAGAGTCAAGGCTGCGATCAGCTCAAGTTCTGCTTCGGTGATAAAAGTTGATGCTGCAAAAGCATTGCTCAGCTGCCCAATCAACATACGTTCAGCAAGTGCTGCACGGTAAGTCTGTGGGCTGAAACCTTGGGCGCCCATGGTGCGCAGGGCCAGGTCGCGATCAAAGACACCGTTGAGCTGGAATTGAGGAGTGTTGATTATGGCAAGATCTATGGAGCTGTCGGCGATGGTCATGTCGGAATTTACAGCAGACTGGATCAGCAGTTTATCTTCAACAATCTGGCTTAACGCGATTTGCTGGAGCAGATTCTCGTCAAGATTTTCAATATTACCGCCGATACTGGCAATCAGATTCTGGACGCTGACCGCAAGCTGCTGATCGCTGATTTCCTCACCATTGACTTCGGCGACCGTCGAGGTATTCATAAAGCCACCGACAATTGATTCGACGCCGAATAAGGCGAATACGCCGATAATCAGACCAATGATTACCTTTGCAACGATGCCCTGTGAATTGTCTCGAATATTTTGCAGCATAATGGATCCTGACTCATTTACTAAAAACTAAAAAGGCGCATCACAGATGCGCCCTTCAGATGTCACCTTTCGATCTGACGGCTGTCAGACTCAGGAATTGACAGCGTCCTTCAGTGCCTTACCAGGCTTGAAGCTTGGTACTTTGGCAGCTTTGATCTGTATAGGAGCACCAGTCTGTGGGTTGCGGCCAGTACGGGCAGCACGTTCTTTCGTGCCAAATGTACCGAATCCAACCAGAACTACCGGATCACTTTTCTTTAAAGATTCAGTGACAGCTTCTATTACTGCGTCTATCACACGTCCTGCAGCAGCTTTCGGTAAATCAGCACTCGCAGCAACAGCATCGATTAGTTCAGATTTATTCACGATATCCCCTTATTTTTTTTAAAGTATATGGAACTTGAAACCTGGCCGGTGCAACGATTAGTTTTTACACGCATGCGAGGCAGATATTCTGTCTTTTTTTATTCCTTAAAATGGCTGTAAGTGCCATTACGACCGGCACTTTATACCAAGCCACAGAAAGCCCTGTCAACAACAAACACGGCGTTCAGTGCGTATTTATGTGCTTTTCATCCTTTCCGCCTTCAGTTCCTTCTTTGCTCGCCTCAACCGCAGCAACAACCAGCTTCGCGCCTGCTATCGGAACCGGCAGATGCTCAAGTGCGATTTCAAGCACCTGATCAATCCACTTGACCGGTTTAATAACCAGATCTGCTTTGATATTGTCAGGAATCTCGACCAGGTCACGTTCGTTATCAGCGGGTATGATTACTGTTCTGATATTACCGCGATGAGCCGCCAGTAATTTCTCTTTCAGGCCGCCGATCCGAAGTACCTGACCACGCAGAGTTATCTCACCCGTCATCGCCACATCAGCACGCACCGGTATGCCGGTTAACGCGGAGACCAGCGCCGTACACATACCCACGCCGGCACTAGGTCCATCTTTGGGGGTAGCGCCTTCCGGCACATGGATATGAAGATCCACCGACTCATGGAAATTCGCCTTCAATCCCAGCACTGCAGCGCGACTGCGCACCACAGTTAATGCCGCCTGGATAGATTCCTGCATCACATCTCCCAGTGAACCGGTTTTGGTGGTTTTGCCCTTACCCTCAACCGACACTGCCTCAATAGTCAGCAACTCACCACCCACTGAAGTCCATGCCAGACCGTTGACCTGGCCAACCAGATTCTCTTCTTCGGCCCGTCCGAAGTCGTATTTTCGCACCCCTGAATACGCATCCAGGTTGCTGCTTTCCAGCTTCAATTTCTCTGGCGAATCCTTCTGCACGTGCTCCCTCACCACCTTGCGGCAGATCTTTGCTATTTCCCGCTCCAGCCCACGCACTCCGGCTTCACGTGTGTAGTAGCGCACCAGATCCTTGATAACCTCTTCGCTGATTTCGAGCTCGCCCTCAGCCAGACCATTATTCTTCAGCTGTTTAGGAACCAGATAACGCTGGGCGATATTGATCTTTTCTGCTTCGGTATAGCCAGGCAACCGAATTACTTCCATACGATCCAGCAAAGGCCCAGGAATATTCATGGTGTTCGATGTGCAGATAAACATCACTTCCGAAAGGTCATAATCGACTTCCAGATAGTGATCGTTGAAATTATGATTCTGCTCAGGATCAAGTACTTCAAGCAAGGCTGATGCCGGATCGCCCCGATGATCCATGCCCATTTTATCAACTTCGTCGAGCAGAAACAGAGGGTTCTTTACCTCAGCTTTGGCCAGTTTCTGCACCACTTTGCCCGGCAGTGAGCCGATATAAGTTCTGCGATGACCGCGAATTTCTGCTTCATCCCGCACGCCGCCCAGTGCCATACGCACAAACTTGCGGTTAGTAGCACGTGCTATGGATTCGCCCAGCGAAGTTTTACCCACGCCAGGAGGCCCTACCAGACACAGGATGGGTCCTTTAAGCTGCTTCACACGCTTCTGTACTGCCAGATACTCAAGGATGCGCTCTTTGACCTCGTGCAGGCCGTAATGATCGCTTTCCAGCACGGCTTCAGCCGCCGCCAGGTCCAGACGTACTTTGCTGCGCTTCTTCCAGGGAATGCTCACCATCCAGTCGATATAAGTGCGCACCACTGAGGCTTCGGATGACATGGGCGACATCATCTTGAGCTTATTAAGCTCATTCATCGCCTTTTCCAGCGCCTCTTTAGGCATACGCGCTTTCTCAATACGCAGCTTGAACTCCTCTACCTCATTGGGCGTATCTTCCAGCTCACCCATTTCTTTCTGGATGGCTTTCATCTGCTCATTGAGATAGTACTCGCGCTGGCTTTTTTCCATTTGTTTTTTCACGCGACCACGGATGCGTTTTTCAACCTGAAACAAATCAATTTCGGCTTCAATCAAGCTCATTAAGTGCTCAATTCTTGCCTGCAGGTCAGCCAGTTGCAGCAGATTCTGCTTTTCCTGTAACTGCAGTGACATGTGTGAAGCAATGGTATCGACCATGCGGCCAGCTTCATCAATACTGTTGATGGAAGTGACCACTTCAGGAGGTATTTTTTTGCTCAGCTGAACATATTGATCAAACTGCGTGGTCAACGAGCGAATCAACATCTGAGCCTGTTTATCAGGCAAGGGCTCTGTTGAGACAGGATTGATATTGCAGCTGAAATAATCATTCTCCAGTTTTACCGAAAGAATCTCAGCGCGGCTTACGCCCTCTACCAGCACTTTAACAGTGCCGTCCGGCAGACGAATCAATTGCAGAATGGTGGCTACCGTGCCGATTTCAAACACATCTTTGGCACCAGGATCATCATCAGCCGGGTTCTTTTGAGCGACCAGTAAAACCTGCTTGTGCGCAGCCATTGCCACTTCAAGCGCTTTTATGGATTTTGGTCTGCCCACGAACAAGGGTTGCACGATTTGCGGATACACAACAACATCACGCAGCGGTAGTAAGGGCATTCCGGTTTTACTGATAGCGGATACGTCTGAATGCTGACCCATAAGTTTTATCTCGAAAGTAAATGGCTGGGATACTCAACGGTCCGTGCGTGCTTTACGGCTTGTGCTTTTCTGTTGAATCGGGTGCTGCTGCCCCGGGGCTGCTTGAAAAAGCAGACACCCCGCAACAGAGATGGGGTTAGCAGCCTGCAGTTTCAAGTCCGCAGTTCTATTCTTCTGAAGCTGCTCGTGATTGCGTCGGTTCTGCGTTCTCGTACATCAGCAAGGGCTCAGATTCGCCATTTATCACTGCCGCATCAATAACAACTTTACTGACGTTTTTCATGGAAGGAATACGGTACATACTTTCAAGCAATACGCTTTCCATAATAGAGCGCAGTCCGCGTGCGCCGGTTTTACGCTCTTTGGCTTTCAATGCTACAGCCAGCAACGCATCGTCACGGAATTGAATTTCCACATCGTCCATTTCGAATAGTTTCGTGTACTGCTTAAGCAAAGAATTCCTTGGCTCTCTCATGATACGGACCAGCGCATCAAGATCAAGTTCATCGAGTGTGGCTATCATTGGCAGACGACCAACAAATTCTGGAATCAATCCGTATTTGATCAAATCTTCCGGTTCAACATCTCGCAGTGTTTCGCCTACAAGTTTATGATTTTTGCTGCGCACTTCCGCACCAAAACCAATCCCACCTTTCTCAGAACGATCACGTATCACTTTATCCAGACCCGCAAAAGCTCCGCCACAAATGAACAAAATGTTAGACGTGTCAACCTGCAGGAATTCCTGCTGAGGATGTTTTCTGCCGCCTTGTGGAGGTACCGATGCGACAGTGCCTTCAATCAGTTTTAGCAGCGCCTGCTGCACGCCCTCACCGGATACATCCCGAGTGATAGATGGGTTATCAGATTTGCGGGAAATTTTGTCGATCTCGTCGATATAGACAATACCAATCTGTGCCTTCTCAACATCATAATCACATTTCTGCAACAGTTTCTGGATGATGTTTTCAACGTCCTCACCCACGTAACCAGCTTCGGTCAAAGTGGTGGCGTCAGCGATTGTAAATGGCACATCAAGCAATCTTGCCAGCGTTTCAGCCAGCAATGTTTTACCAGTACCGGTCGGTCCGATCATCAGAATATTACTTTTGCCCAACTCCACGCCGCCATTGCCATGATCGTAGTTCAAGCGCTTGTAATGATTATATACCGCTACTGCAAGCACTTTTTTGGCATTTTCCTGACCAATAACATACTCATCAAGGGTGCCCTTGATTTCTTCCGGTGTCGGTAATTTCTTGCCGGAAGATTCAGTATCTTTTTCCTGAATCTCTTCACGAATAATATCATTGCACAGATCAACACATTCGTCGCACACGAACACAGACGGACCGGCAATCAGCTTGCGGACTTCGTGCTGGCTTTTACCGCAGAAGGAGCAATACAGTAATTTACCGTTATCTTCACCTTTACTGTAGCGATCGTCAGACATTAAACACCCTCTTGCAAATCAGTGAACGCACATCGCGCACAAATGGAATATATCATACCCTGGCAAAGGGTTTCAGCGTCTATGCCTTCACCAGTGGCGCATCGCGTCTGCTCAGAACCGTATCAATCAGCCCATAGTCGACAGCTTCCCGCCCACTCATAAAATGATCCCGCTCCGTATCTCTTTCAATATCTGCAATCGGTCTGCCGGTGTGAGCGGCCATAATCTGGTTCATCTTATGGCGAATCTTAATTATCTCAATAGCTTGAATCTCAATATCCGATGCCTGGCCTTGCGCGCCACCACTCGGCTGGTGAATCATCATACGTGAATGTGGCAGAGCAAAGCGCTTACCCACAGCGCCTGCGGTCAACAGCAAAGCGCCCATGCTGGCAGCCTGACCGATACACATGGTGCTCACATCCGGTTTAATAAACTGCATGGTGTCGTAGATCGATAAACCTGCGGTTACCGAGCCGCCTGGGGAATTAATGTACAAATGAATATCTTTATCAGGATTCTCTGACTCCAGGAACAGCAGCTGAGCCACGACCAGATTGGCCATATGGTCCTCAACCTGACCGACCAGAAAAATAACCCGCTCTTTTAGTAAGCGGGAATAGATATCATAAGACCTCTCACCTCTCGCAGTCTGTTCAACAACGATAGGTACCAGGCTGGCCTGAACTGCATCCTGTGTAATTTTCATATTCCCCTTCACTATAATAATGACGTTTGCTGGAAAACTAGACGCTTGCTGGAGTTTTCCAGGCAATCAAGCCAGCTCTGGGCTTAGGCTTTATCCGCATCAGGTTTGGCTTTAGCTTTTGCTTTTGCTTTTGCTTTAGGCTGGGCTGTTTCCTTCGCCGCAGCATTATCTGGCTTAATCAGCTCATCGTAGCTTACGGTTCTCTCGTTAACTTTGGCTTTACTCAGAATAAAATCAAAAGCCTGATCTTCCAGTGCTGCAGACTGTACTGATGTCAGTTGATCTTCATTGCTGTAGTACCAGGCAATTACTTCATCTGGCGACTCATAAGTGGCCGCAATATCTTCGATCATGCTACGTACTTTAGCTGGATCAGCGCGCAAGTGATTCAGCCGTATCACTTCACCAAGGATCAGTCCGAGCCCGACACGTCGTTCAGCCTGCCCACGAAATAATTCATCGGGAAGCAAAGCGGGATCGATATTTTTGCCGCCAAACTGTTGCAGAGCCTGTTGTCTGAGCACAGCTATTTCCGATATAACCAGACTGCCGGGCAGATCGAGTTGATTTTGCACGAGCAGCGCATCCATTACCTGACTTTTAATTTTGGTCTTGCTGGCGGTTTTCAGTTCGCGATCCATATTGGCTGCGACTTCTTTTCGAAATGCCTGTTCGCCGCCCTCTTCCACACCAAATACAGCAAAGAATTCATCATTCAGTTCAGGCAGTAATGCTGTTGATACCGAATTAACAGTAATCTCAAATTTGACAGGTTTCCCGGCCAGATCCTTGTTGCGATAGTCCTCAGGGAAATTGAGATCCAAAGTGACCGTATCGCCGGCCTTTTTCTTCAGCAAACCTTTTTCGAATCCTGGTATCATACGCTCCGAACCCAATATCAGATTAGTTCCGGTACCAGACCCGCCAGCAAAATCCTCACCGGCAATAGTGCCGCGGTAGTCAATATTGAGCGTATCGCCATTTTTAGACTGGCGCTGTACCTTTTCCCAGGTCTGTCGCTGTTGACGCAACGTTTCAACCATTTTATCGATATTCTCGTCAGCCACTTGTGCATCAAGTCGGTCAACTTTTATATTGCCGAAATCAGCTGGTTTCACGTCAGGGTAGATTTCAAACACGGCTGTGAACTCAAGGTCCTTGCCCTCTTCAAGTGTTTTCGCTTCAATGCGTGGCTGACCCGCGGGTCTGAGTTGCTGCTGTGCGATGGCGTCGTAGTAACTCTTGCTCATCACCTCACCAAGCACTTCCTGGCGGACACCCTTACCAAACTTGCCTTTGATGACGCTCAAAGGAATCCTGCCCTTGCGGAAACCATTCAGACGCACGGTTCTGGAAGCTTCTTCCAAGCGGGCATTGACAGCATTATCTATAACAGACGCGGGAACCCCAACAGTCATACGACGTTCAAGTCCTGAAGTGGTTTCTATTGAAACTTGCATGAAAAATCCTCGTGAGCCGGAAGTCGTGTTCAGCGCCGGCGGCATCAGTGGTGTGAAAAACAATTCGGAAAAGAACAAGCGCCGTTCAGTCTGTTATGGTAGAGCCACTGGCTTCAAAGGAGAGTTTAGCGAGATAAATCAACCATTTCAAACAGTTAACAGATATTTCCTGAAATTCAGAGTGCGCGATTGTCCCATACCGGTCCGTTATATTCAATAAATAATCTTGTTCCTGGCTGACGCCTGCCTTATTCTCTTGACACATTCTCAGGGCCAGACGTCAAGTCGGCAAAATATGCCGACATAATATTGAAATCTTTCTTCTCCCGCTATCTGATAAACCAAATACCATGAGCTTGATTAAACCAGCGGCAGACTCAGCCTCCTCAGGTTACGGCATTGCCGGCGTTATCGTTGCCGGAGGTCTCGGATCTCGCATGAATTATCAGGATAAACCTCTGCTGCGCGTAGCTGGCAACACTATTCTCCAGCATATCATTGATCGGGCGCAGCCTCAGGTGACGGCGCTGGTGTTGAATGTAAACCGCAACCACCAGCAGTACGCGAGTTATAAATTGCCTATTATCAGTGATGGGCGGGGCAGTGATGCAGGTCCACTGGCTGGCATCCTGGCAGCAATGCAGTGGATCAGGGCCGCCAGGCTGTCGGTGAGTCACCTCGCCTGTTTTCCCGGCGACACACCATGGTTTCCTGACAACGTGGTTGAGTTGATGAGGAGTCAATTGCAGAGCTCTGGCGCTCAGGTTGCCTGGCTAAAGACAGAGGGACAGTTGCAGCCCTTATTTTCACTATGGTCGATGAGCCTGGCTGATGATATTGAGCGTGCACTTGCGCGCAAACACTACAGTCCGCGCTACTTCATCGAATCCTTACACAATATTTTACTGGAATTAGACAATTTGAAAGCTGGCATGTTTTTTAATATAAATGATGCCCGCGCACTGCAAAAGGCATCTGCCTTAGGTCTTTGATGTTTACATTGTTTCGTATGTGTAACAAAAAAAATATTTTGATTACAGTGCAAGCCCTTAAAAAGTATGAGAAAAATTTTAGACAAGATAACGCAAGTGAAACTCGATCGAGTTATTTTACAAAGATGTTACATGCTTTAACTTTTGCGCTCATCCGATTGAAATAGAAAAGAAAAAAGCATAAGTTTCGTTTAGAGAAACTGTGCTTAAATTACTAATTCTACTACTGTTTTTGAAATTCTTACAAAGGTGCCAATAGTACCTGAATCAGCTGAATTGGCACATATTTTGCGCCCTTCACAGTTGCACTTTTGCGACATATCTTTCACTCACTCGTTAGCTCCGGGGCTGCCACCTGATTAAATCCAGGACTGGCTTCACCCAGGACAGCCCCGGGCTAACGGAGACCATGCACCAGACCCAAAAATCAAAAAAAGAGGGCTAACCATGAAGACGCTCCGTTCAAATGATCGCGCTGGTTTCGATTGGTCTGCACGTACTGATCGCATGTTCAATGACCTTGAGTCAGGTCTCTGGTACTTCCGCACTCGCGAAGGGAATAACATCGGGCCGTTCCGGTACAAATCGGAAGCTGAAGAAATGCTATGCCGCTTTACCGAAGGCGTAGCGGCCGCTGCACAAAAAGCAGCAACAGTTGAGAAGTTACGATTCCGTCCTGGTGCGGTTTCCAGAGTCGATGAGACTGCTTATTTTCTTGCTTCACAGCGGGGTTGACGCCAAACGCTTTTCGTTCGCAGCCGCGCAGGCGCTTATTTTGGGTGGGTGCCCCACGGGCCACAGACTCAAATTTGGATCAGGTCGTGGATCTGAATTCAGGAGTCCCGAAAACCTCGGATCAAGTATAAATGAATTTGCAGCTCGTTGGCGATCCGCAAAAAGCTTGGTATTAGCCAGTGAGAACACCTCTTCAGCGCTCTGCATAAAAAACAGATGCCCTCTATGAGCCACCTTTCTAAGCACGCAATCTGACAAATCCTGGGCCAGCACAGGCGCGAAATGCAATGGCACTAGTGTGTCCGCAGTCCCATGCCAAAGTTGCACCGGCACTTTAATATCTTCAAGTGCAAAATCCCATGGCTCAAAACACAGGCGACTATCGCTCGCCAGGCTCAAACCGCCCTGTCGTCTCGATTCTTCAATGCCCTGTACCATCAGATTCAACACCGTCGGATTCTGAATTACCTTCCTGTCTGCAAAACACAGATCCTCACCCAGGCGATTCAGATACTGCCGAGCGTTACGCGTACTGCTTAATTGTCGAATGCTTATGAGCATCTTCATGGCAGAGAGAGATAAACGACTTAGGATCGCCGTCAGATTGCGGGCAGGATATTCATGCCGCCTATGCATTGGCACGGAGCAAAGGCTTACGAGCAGTTTGATTCGGCCGGGGTGCTGATGCGCCGCGGCAAAGGCGAACGGTGAACCACCCGCCCAGGACAATAATCCAAAATTTGACAGACCCAGTGAGTCAGCCAGTTCCACAATATCATCGGAGAAGGACTTGTGACTAAAAGCGCGTACAGAATCTGAAAACCCGACGCCAGGCCGGTCAACAGCGATTATTCGAAAGCCTGCCTGGTGCGCATCGCGATGAAAAAACTGTCCCTCAATGCGTGAGCCAGCATGGTTGTGAAAATAGAACAGAGGAAAACCGTGCTTGTCACCGTACTCCGCAAAAGCAAGTCGACGACCATCGTGTAGAACAATCAGGTGAGCAGGAAGCGATTTTGCAAAACGAGGATGCGGTGCTTGTGTGCTGGATGCGCTTAATCGCCCTGCGAGCGTACCAGGGAAATGCGGGGTTTCATCCACTATTTGGGGCTGCATCTTTTTATCCTGTGTCATCAATCTGTCAAATATCATGGCCAAAATCCGACTTCAATATGATTCCTGCTGCCAAACCGATTACATCAGGCGATAATAGGTGGGAATAATTCCCACGTCAATCACTTAACGCTGCAGTTGTTGCGCAGATCAACTCCATAGACAAAATTGTGGGATTTATTCCCACCTATGTCTATAATGCGGCCTATGGATAAGCCTGATCATCAATCTGCTGGACAACCGCCTGCTGCGCTTGTATCGGCCATAAGGAAAGTTCTGCGCCCACTGGTGCGTCTTATGCTTTCGTTCCAGATTACTTTTCCATTTCTCATTAGTATGCTCAAGTCCGTGTATGTTGAAGTTGCTGAACAGCAATTCGCTGTTGACAACAAGCGTTCCTCCGACAGCCGAATCAATCTGCTAACTGGTGTACACCGAAAAGATGTTAAACGTCTGCGTTCCAAGCCTGACCACTGCACCACAATGCCGCGCAACATATCAATTGGAGCTCAGCTGATTGCATACTGGCTGGGGTCCGAAGAATTCCAAGACGCCGAAGGCAAACCAAAGCCACTGAAACTACGAGCCGCGACCGACGCCTCTGACAGCCTTAGTTTTGATAGCCTGGTGGAAAAGGTTTGTAAGCAGGATATACGCCCCCGGGTAATTCTGGATGAATGGCTGCACTTAGGCGTTACTTCATTGGACAGCGAAGGCCGGGTAATTTTGAATACTGGCGCATTCACTCCCGAGAAAGGACTTGATGAAAAAATCTTCTTTTTCGGCAAAAATATCCATGACCATATCAGTGCAAGTACCCACAACCTGCTTGGGGAAAAGCCTTCCTATTTCGATAGAAGCGTCTATTATGACAAGTTAAGTGCCAGTTCTGTAGAGCAGCTTGGTCAGTTGGCGAACGTCATGGGAATGCAGGCCTTGACCGCTGTTAACCGAAAAGCACTGCAGCTTCAGAAGCAGGATAAACAATTGGGTAAAGGCGATGGTAGCACCAGTTATCGGATGAATTTCGGAGTGTTCAACTACGGTACGCAATACCATCCAGTAGAAGACAACAGCACAGCAGATGAAACCAACGACGAAACCGATAAAGGCCTCAAAAATGCCTAAGGCGATTCTTGCGATACGCAGTTACCCACTGACCGTGCTTCTGGCGGCTCTGGTGTTTGCATTGACGCTGGTGTTGACAACAACCAGCATCGGTAAAGTTGGAATCGGCGGTGATGATGAAGGCAGTGGTTTCGGGGGAACTGGCAGGGCTGGCGAATCTGGTGGCAGTGGCTTCGGAGGAACCGGCTCACCCTCCCCTTTCTTTGGTGTAACTGAGGAAGATGAAGGCGAAAAAGCCCGACAGGAGCTGGATCGTATCCGCGAAGAATTGCGACCTGTTGACCTCCCGGAAGCATTGCAGCGCTCGATTGAAAATAATCTGATGCGTGAATCTGCGCACATTGCTGAAGCTTTCAAAGCGCCTGTCGTTGAGGCACCTTTAGTCGCCCCCGCTCAGGACCGCGTTGATACAGAACGTCTGTCGCGCAGCGGTGCGATGCCAGCCATGCAGATCGCCCGACCCACTATGCAATTGTCTGTGCCGGTGGTAATGCCAGAACCAGCCAATATCATTGAATCATTCCAGTTACCGTCGGCCGAGCCGGAGATTGCACAGCTGGAAATTGCAGAAAAAAGCAGCCCCGTTCTGCCCGAACAGATTGGTGTGCTCGACATTCTGGAACTGAGCAAGGAGCTAAAAATAAACAGTGAAGTAGAATCAATCAAAGAAGAGTTAAAGTTGGTAGAGCGCGAAATTATACAGCAGGAATCTAAGCCAGCCAGCACAGATAGTGATGAACGAAGAATGGCTCCGGAACGCATTCCAAGGCCTGAATTGCCGCCCTTCCAGCGCATCAGACCCGCAGTAGATCGTATTTCGATCTCAGCTCCGCGTCCGCAGCCAATGCGAATTTGAACGTCTGCATTACCACCCGTAACTTAATTGTATGCCGACAGCTCTATCGGCACTGTCCCGTGTAAATCCCTTCACCGCATACGTCATAATCGTCCAGTCCCGCGCCGGACTCCATGATAGGAAGGGCATTAATTCGTGAGTTTCCATTGCATACAATGATGCACGCTCCCGGTAATCGTAGATAAACCCATAGCTCCACTGACCTGTCGAATGCTTTTCCAGCCAGCCGCTCGTAAACCGCTGCATTATCCCAAGTGAAACAAACAGCGAATTTTGCAGACCCTCAAAGAGCAAGGACCGCTCTCGTTTGCGATAGCCGAGTGTCGTAAATACGGTAGATTTCCCAAATACCTGATACAAATCCAACTGCAACGCATAGTCAGTCTTGCCCGTTCCCAGACCTTTTTTTTCATCAGCGGTCGGTATCTTTATCTCCGCCGTGACATCCATAAAAGGTGCGCCTTCAAAGAACGGAGCAAACTGATAGCTGGCCGAAACTGTTGTATCACCAATTCCTTTAGCTGTAACAGGGACATCCGTGCTGAAATCAGTTTCCCAATACCCTCGACCAATACCGCCGATGTTCACCAGCACATTACCCGATCCTGAAATTTCGAGATGCGGAACAGTTAACTTGAAGCGCCAGTTATCGACGGAAATATCGTAGGAGACGGGATAGTAGTAAATAGATGTATCTGCTGCCTGGCCATAATCACCACGGCTGTAATAGGCACCGAGCGCGACATTCTGGCTGATGAATCGAGGACTTTCCTCTGGCTGCTGTGCATGAATCGAGGGTGCAAACAGAATAACGGCCGCAACAAGGTTTAACCAGTTGATCACGAACGGGGTGTGCAATTAAAAGCTCCAGATAATTCACCGGAAAAATCGTTGGCCAACGACTATGGATTATACAGATCTGTGTGTCAGACAAGTCGGAATTTATGCAAACAATAGCGGTAACTTGCAACCGCAGGATTTAAAGTGCATTTTGTTACTTACTTATCCTCATCCAGTTGAAGCGACGCTGAATTGATGCAGTATCGCAAGCCAGTTGGCTGCGGCCCGTCATCGAAAACATGGCCCAGATGCGCATCACATTTTGCACATACAGCTTCAGTGCGCGCGCGTCCCAGACTGAGATCTTCTTCAGTTTTTATATTTCCCTCATCGATAGGCTCCCAATAACTGGGCCAGCCGCTGCCGGAATCGTATTTCGTTTCTGAAGAAAATAAAGGCGTGTCGCAGACTACGCAGCGGTAGGTACCCGGTGTTTTCGTATCCCAGTACTTGCCGGTAAACGCCCTCTCTGTGCCTTTCTCTTTAACAATATGCCAGGTATGTGAATCTAGTTCTATTTCGGGAAGTTTGTCTTTAGCTGAATTACTCATAAAAACCTCACACACTGTCAATCAGGGCGCTGTTTGGAGGTAGCTCTGTCATTTTTTCTGCATAGGTTTACAATACCCCAGCAAAAATGACAGCCTACCGGTTAGGACATTACTATAGCACGCCTCGTCATGCACAAATGTTACGTTGGCAGGAAATTTACATGAAACAGATAAAGCAGTCAGATAAATTAGCGAAGGTATGTTACGACATCCGCGGCCCAGTACTGGAAGAAGCCAGACGTCTGGAAGAAGAAGGCCATCGCATTCTCAAACTCAATATCGGCAACCCAGGTGCTTTCGGTTTTGAAGCACCTGACGAAATTATCCAGGATGTGATTCTTAATCTGGCCAATGCCCAGGGTTACAGTGATTCAAAAGGTTTGTTTTCTGCGCGCAAAGCGATCATGCAGGAATGTCAGAAACTGGAAGTCACCGGCGTTGAGATTGATGATATTTATCTGGGCAATGGCGTCAGCGAACTGATTGTGATGGCCATGCAGGCCCTGCTCAATAATGGCGACGAAGTGTTGATACCTGCACCAGATTACCCTTTATGGACCGCGGCAGTATGTCTGGCCGGTGGCAGCCCCGTGCACTATGTCTGCGATGAAGCTGCTGGCTGGTTTCCGGATGTAAAAGATATCGAAAAGAAAATCACCAGTAATACCCGCGCCCTGGTTGTCATCAATCCGAATAATCCGACTGGAGCGGTGTACAGCAAAGAGTTGTTGCTGGAAATTATCCGCGTGGCTCGCAAACATAATCTGATTGTCTTTGCTGATGAAATTTATAGCAAAATTCTTTATGACGACGCTAAACATATTCCACTGGCATCGTTATGCGACGATCTTTTTATAGTTTCCTTTAATGGCCTGTCAAAGTCATACCGTCTTGCCGGTTTCCGCTCAGGCTGGATGATTTTAAGCGGCGCCAAAGAAAAAGCGAAAAGCTATATCGAAGGACTGGAGATACTTTCCAATATGCGGCTGTGCGCCAATGTTCCCGCGCAACATGCGGTGCAGACTGCGCTTGGCGGCTATCAAAGTATCAATGAGTTGATCCTGCCGGGTGGGCGTTTAAAAGAACAACGCGATGTGGCCTGGAATCTGTTGACGCAGATTCCCGGTGTCAGTTGCGTTAAACCAACGGGCGCTATCTATATGTTTCCGCGCCTGGATCCGAACGTGCATCCGGTTAAGAACGATGTAAAGTTTGTGCTGGATCTGCTCGAACGCGAAAAAATACTGCTGGTACAAGGCAGCGGATTTAATATAAAAGACACCCAGCACTTCCGTCTGGTGTTTTTGCCGCGTGTTGATGAACTGCAGATTGCTATCGGCAAACTGGCGAGATTTTTACAAAAGTGGACAACTTCATAAATACCGAAGCCCGTACTCTTGCCGCAAGGTCAGCTTTTTGCGCAGCTCATCAAACAGCACGTCGCCATCCTTTTTACCCACGCCAGCCTTAAACTCATTACTCAAGTTCATTACCTGAAAGGCACTGCAGACAGCTTCGGCCATCTGCATATGCCTATCGCTGGCATCGACAGCAACTATATCTTTCAAACTCACACCTTCCGGTAAAACCAGCGCTCTGTTGTCGAGAGCAGAATCTGCCGGTGGCGCAGTGTGTTTCAAGCGAAAGTGCTTCAGAAAAGATTGGAAATTAGTGACGCTGGCAGAAAGCTTTGCCTCAATGCTGTAACCGGCAATATGGGGTGTTGCTATATCGATCCGTGCAGCAAGCGCAGGACTGACGGTGGGTTCAGCTTCCCATACATCGAAGATGGTCAGTAATTGCCCTGGATTGGACTGCAAATGCAGCAACAACGCCGCGTTATCGACAACCTCTCCGCGCGCTGCATTGATCAGTAAGGCGCCAGGCTTTAGTGCCGCGAGGCGTTCTGCGTTGATCAGATGAAAGGTCGGATGATCGCCGGTGCAGATCAGCGGTGTATGAATGCTGATAATATCGGTGGCCAGTGCTTCTTCCAGCGTGCAGAACTCGAACCCGCCCTGCTCCATCCAGAATTCAGAATCCCGCCAGTTACCACCAGAGCCAGAACCAGAATCAGAACGAACACCAGAGTCCGCTTGCATCAAGTAAGCACTTTCCACAAAAGGATCGCAAACAACACACCTTACCCTCAAACGCTGCAGCAGCCTGATCAACCGACTCCCGACATGACCCGCTCCGATTACGGCAAAAGTTTTATCGCGCAGAGAGAACCGCCCGCCGCGAATCAATTCGCAAATGGACGTAAAGACATACTCAACCACCGCATCGGCATTGCAGCCAGCCGCATCAGCCACCGCAATGCCCGCTGCTGACAGCCAGTCCAGATCCAGATGATTGGTGCCGCTGGTTGCCGTTGCGACAAACTGTACGCGGGAACCTTCCAGCAGTGTTTTATTCACGGCGGTAATCGAGCGTACAATCAGAGCATCAGCATCGTGCACATCCGCAGCGCTGATCTTGCGGCCGGGTAACCTGATCAACTCGCCGAATTCACTATAGGTGTCCAGCGCCACAATATTCTCGTCGGCAACGATACGCATCAGCTGCCTTTCTTGATCAGGTAAATAAAAACGCCGTCGCGCACGTCTGCCTGCAGCAACTCATGGCCGAGAAAAGTGCAGAACTTGCGCACATCGCGTGTAGTTGAAGGATCAGTGGCAATCAGTTCCAGAAGATCCCCAGGCTGCATGTCGCGGATTTTGTTATGCAGCAACATCACCGGCTCAGGGCAATATAACCCGCAGGCGTTCAACTTAATGTCCGGATTAACAGGATGATCGGGATCAGTCACAGGAGATACCAGTTATAAGTTATCAATCTAAGGAAACAATTCGACATCTAAGTCATACAAAAACATCAAGACACATTCACACAGTTAATGCGTGGCATCTCTGCTACCTCACGCTGCAGATTGGTGAACGGAAACAGCCTGGTGTCACCCAGTTGCGACAGCGAAACATTGGTAATGCTGCGAAATATATTCTCAATACGACCGGGTGTCTCAGTTTCCCACTGCTGCAACATTGCCTTGATAGCCTGGCGCTGCATATTCTCTTGTGTGCCACACAGATTGCAGGGGATGATCGGAAATTCGCGCAGACGCGCATAACGGCTGATTTCTTTTTCGCTGCAATAAGCCATCGGTCGAATCAGGATATTCTGTTTATCATCGCTGAGCAGTTTGGGTGGCATCGCTTTCAAGGTTGCGCCGAAGAACATGTTCAGAAACAATGTCTCGACAATATCGTCACGGTGATGCCCTAGCGCAACTTTAGTAGCGCCAATCTGCCGGGCATAACTATACAGACTGCCGCGGCGCATTCGCGAACACAGACCGCAGAAGGTCTTCCCTTCCGGGGTCTTTTCCTTCACAACCGAATAAGTATCCTGCTCGATCACATGGTAATCAACGCCCATGTTTTTCAAATATTGCGGCAGTACATGCTCAGGAAAATCGGGCTGCTTCTGATCCAGATTCACCGCTTTGATATGAAAGGTGATTGGCGCACGCTTCTGCAGACTGAGCAGAATATCCAGCATAGTGTAGGAGTCCTTACCGCCGGAAAGACAGACCATCACCAGATCGCCATGCTCAATCATCTTGTAATCCGCAATCGCCTTGCCGACATCACGGCACAAATTTTTATGGCTGCGATTCAGCAATAATTGATCTTTCTTTTCGCTTAACAACTCAGTACTCCCGCAGAACAAATATTTTCAAGAATAAAATTTCTGATCAGTCTCGGCCATTTTACGCAGACCAGCTGTTGGCAGATACAGTGGACCCAGTTCAGCATATCGATCGGCCATTTCGCAGAATGCGCGACTGCCGACGGAGTCGATATAACGCAAGGCGCCACCACGGAAACGCGGGAAGCCCAGACCCAGAATCAAACCCATATCCGCTTCAATCGCGGTGCCAATAATATTATCTTCGAGACAGCGCACTGTCTCCAGACACAAGGCCAGCATCATCCGATCAATTATTTCCTGATCAGAAAACTGCTTCTGAGCCTTCTGAATGCTTTGCAACTGCATCAGTATCGACTCATCAAATATTTTCTGGACCCGACCACTTTTATCCACTTCGTATTTATAAAACCCTGAACCGGTTTTCTGACCGTAGCAACCATTCTCATGCATCAGATCAATCGCGGTTTTAAACTCATAACGCATGCGCTGAGGGATACCTTCCGCCATCACATTCTGCGCATGCGCTGCGGTATCTATGCCAACCACATCCAACAGATATGCAGGACCCATCGGCCAGCCGAATGCTTCCATCACCCGGTCGATTTCGCGGAAATCTGCACCATCGTAAACCAGTTGCGAGAACGCACCGAAATAAGGGAACAGAATACGGTTCACCAGAAAACCGGGGCAGTCATTCACCAAGATTGGAGTTTTACCCAGACTTTGCCCAAAGGCCATGGTGGTAGCCAGCGTTTGTTCGCTGCTGTTTTCACCGCGGATTACCTCAACCAATGGCATCAAAGGCACCGGGTTGAAAAAATGCATGCCGCAAAAATTCTGTGGACGCTGCAAAGATTTTGCCAACAGGCTGATAGAAATCGTGGATGTATTTGAAGTCAGCACCGCATCATCGCGCAGCCTGGTTTCAACTTCAGCCAGCACATTTTGTTTGATGCCGGTGTTTTCAATAACCGCTTCAACCACCAGATCGGCTTCAGCGAACAGCTCGTAGTCCAGGGTAGGAACAATAGCGGACATCACTTCCAGCATTTTCTTTTCGCTGATGCGCCCCTTCGCGAGCTGCTTTTTTAACTGTTTCTGCGCTTCGCCCGTTCCGAGATCAAGCCCCTGCTGAGCAATATCTTTCATCACAATCGGCGTGCCGGTAACTGCAGACTGATAGGCAATGCCGCCGCCCATGATGCCAGCGCCGATAACTGCCGCGCGTTTGACCGGTTTGGAATTGGCCAGCATCTTCTTTGTCTGACGCTTAAGAAACTGTTCGTTTAAGAATAACTGCACCAGATTGCCAGCGACACTGCTCTTAGCCAGTTCCACAAAGGCCTGATTTTCGAGTTGCAGAGCCTCAGCACGATCAGCAGGTATCGCCTCACACATTGCATGCGTTGCTACCACAGGTGAGGGATAATGCTGCTTACTTTCAGCCAGCGCTGCGTTGCTCAACTCTTCGACAGTGGCTTCCACTTCTGCAGCAGGAATTGCCAGCGGCGTCAGTTTAGGTGTGCGGGCTTCCAGATAATTGAGATTGCCTTCCAGACACTGGCTGAGCATATCCAGCGCCGCATCCAGCAGCAGTTCGTGTGCAACCACCGCATCCACTGCACCGACTTCCAGCGCCTGTGCCGCTTTAATGTTTTTCCCGGTGATCACCCAATCCACCGCATGACGCAAACCAATTAGACGTGGCGCCCGCACCGTGCCGCCAAAACCCGGACAGATGCCCAGTTTAACTTCCGGGAAACCGAGCACCGCTTTTTCACTGGCAACACGGAAGTCCGTGGCCAGACATAATTCCAACCCGCCACCCAGAGCCAGGCCATTAATCGCACACACGGTAGGAATCGGCAGGTCTTCCAGCGCATTGAAAATACTGTTTGTCTCTGCCGCCCATTGCAGCAACTCCTGCTCAGGCAGACGAAAATACTCGGTAAATTCGGTAATATCAGCACCTGCAACGAAACTGCCTTTGGCGCTGACAATGACCAGAGCCACAGCATCGCTGGCGGCGATGGCCGCAACAGCAGCCTTAAGATCCGCAAGCATCAGCCGATTAAAAACGTTAACGGCTGAATCAGGCAGATCCATGGTTAATTTAGCGATGCCTGACTCCAGTTTGACGACCTGAATTGCTTTACCTTTGTAGATCATAAGAATCTGTCCTTGCCAGTAGTGTATAGTCTTGGGGAAACAAGCCGCACATTATAGAGAAACTCCGCAGCCAAGACATCCGATCTGTCGGTAATCCTGAAAACCAATAAAATTAGTGAACGGAACAATCATGCCGCTCTTAAATAGAATGCTGATATTGGGATTAATCCTCAGTGCCTCCAGCCAGATACTCGCCGCCGAACACGCAGTAATCACTATCTACCACCATGTTTCCGAAGACACGCCACCCTCAACCAGCCTGAGCCCGGCACAGTTTCGAGAACATATGGACTACCTGAAAAACAACGGCTTCACTGTACTGCCTCTCAATGAAGTCATCACAGCCCTGCAGAATAAACAGCAGGTGCCGGATAAAACTGTAGTGATTACCTTCGACGACGGCTATAACTCCATCTATGAAGAAGCCTTCCCTTTACTGCAGGAGATGGGCTTTCCGTTCACCGTGTTCATCAATACCCAGCCGATCAACGACAACATGCAAGGCTATATGAGCTGGGACGATATCCGCCGCATGTCCGATGCTGGCGTTATTATTGCCAATCATATGGTGAATCACCCCTATATGATTGACAACGAGCTTGGAGAAACCGACCCCGAGCGCCTGGAACGTTTTCGTCTGGAATTGCTCAGTGCTGAGCAGCAGATACTGCAGGAAACCGGCCAGTCGCACAAAATTATGGCCTATCCCTATGGCGAGTATGACGGCGTCATTAAGCAAATGGTTAAAGCGGAAGAATTTGTCGGCATTGCACAGCACTCAGGGGCTATCGGCTTTCATTCAGATTTTCAGGCTCTGCCGCGCTACCCGCTGGCTGGTATTTACGCACAGATGGATGGCATCCCGGTGAAACTGGAATCGCTGTCCTTTAATGTGCTTAGGCAGGATCCAGAGTCACCTGTCACCGGTGAGCGCAATCCTGCGGTAACGCTGCAGTTTGCGCCGGGTGATTTCAGAGTGTCCGCTCTGGCCTGTTATGCCAGTGGCGAAAATCTGCCCATTACCTGGTTGGATCGTGATGCACTGCTGTTTCAGATCAAGCCAGCGCGCGAGTTCAATTCCCGACGCTGGGGCTATATCTGCACCGCTCCGGCGAATGGGTCAAATCGCTATTTCTGGTATTCAAAATTGTGGATTCGCTCGACTGAGAGCAATGCGGAATAGGCAGTTTTAACCACAGTCCGGGAATGCAATCAGAAATAGCGCTGAATCAGCTGCGGTCCAACGCCTGCAGATCGTTCTGCCGAATCAAGGCATGCAGCTCGCTGATATAAACGTACCCACGCTCGGAGTACTGCAGCAGGCCATGTGCAAGCACCAGCGCATCAAGCGGACGGTCTTGATCACGCATATCACCGCGCAGTTCACGCAAACCGGCATAGGCAGCGTTAGTATTGATGTTGCGAAAATAAGATCGTACTGATCCCTCTATCGACAAATACGAGCGCACCTCGTGTGCCGCATCGGATAAACGACGCTCAGGCACCAGACCGCAGCCTTCATCGAAACACCATTGCCCGAAAATATTATTACCTTCTTTCGCAAAACGTGAGGTCCCCCACGCAGATTCACTAGCCGCCTGAGCAAGCACCAGCGAGACAGGAATCATATCAACTCGCAGCACCAATTCCTGAACCAGATCGTAAACGGGCAAAATGCTCTCGCCCAGACGGTATTCCTGCGCCAGCCCGTTGAGGATATCCATCTCGGTGTCAGTCAAATCCATATCGCGGCGCACAATATCCCAAAGCTGCAGCACCTTGAACCGCTTGTCAGCTATGCGATTATTTTCGGTTTCCACGTAGGCCAGCACAAAGTTAAAAAATGCTGCTTTTTTCTCGTCGATATTGGTAATGGCTTCGAAATCAGGCAAATTGGAGCCACCCGAATACTGTACTGCGGTCTGCAAATCGATTGCGTCGTCTAAGGGAGCGCGAGTGACCTTTGCCGCCATCACAATGACGAAAATCGCCACCAGAATACCAGCCAGAAGCCGCAATAACAGCGGGGCCTTTGGGTGAGATAAAATTTTATTCATAAAAAACAATCACTTATGAAACCAATAAGGTAACTCATGATCGAAAATTACCCGATACCGCTTAACAAATCAATATAACCCGCAATACCGTGAACGCAGAATGTGAATTACTCTGCTGTATCCACAGCGCTGCCGCCACGACAGGCCGGCGATTCAGGAACAGGATTTTCAGAAGCCTTCCACTCTTCACGTGAATACGTGTGCAGAGCCAGCGCATGAACGCTGCTTTTGAGCTCATCAGCAAGCGTGGCGTACACTAACTGGTGACGTTTAACCGCAGACAGACCGCCGAATTTGTTGGAAACGATCGTCAGACGAAAATGGGATTCCGTCGCTGGCCCGCTGTGCATATGGCTTTCGTTCAACACTTCCAGACAATCAGGATCCAGCGCACTTTGCAGCTTGCGACTAATAGTTGATTCTGTACTCATTGCTCGTTTTCCTGATGGTGCGTAAAGGGTGTTGCATTAAGAGAGTGTCGCATGAAGAGAGTTGACTAAAACGAGCTTACACTGTGCACAGGTGTCGGTAAAGAGACCGGCTAAAGCAGGCTTAGTGTGTCAAATGCGAGTATACTTGCCGACTTTTTGGCACTCGCAGCCAGACTTTGTTTGCCGCTAAATACAGGTTGAATGGATATGACGATCTCCTGGTACCCCGGCCATATGTTTAAGGCCAACAAGGAAATGGCGAAAATCATCAAAGAAATCGATGTGGTTATCGAAATTCTTGACGCCCGCATGCCCGCCGCCAGCGCTAATCCACTGCTGAAACAAATGCGTGGTGACAAGCCTTGCCTGCGCATTCTTAATAAGGCTGACATGGCCCAGCCTGAAGTCACCCGTCTGTGGTTGAATTTTTTGAACAGTCAGCCAAATTGCCGCGCAATCGCCAATGGCAACGACATCAAACTTGAGAATGATGCCATTATTAATCAGCTGGAATTGCTGACCGCTGCGGCCGGCCACAAGCGCGGTAAAAAGCAGGCGATGATTGTCGGTATTCCAAATGTTGGCAAATCAACGCTGATGAACCAGATTTCCGGGCGCAAAATTGCCAGAACCGGAAATGAGCCGGCAGTGACCAAAAGTCAGCAACGCATCAAGCTCAACGATAACTGGTATCTGCACGACACGCCAGGCGTGCTGTGGCCCAGGCTGGAAGATCAGAAAGCGGCTTATCGACTGGCCTGCGCCGGTGCTATTAGAAACACCGCCATGGAATTTGAAGACGTGGCGATGTTCGCCGCCGAGTTTTTATTGCGCGATTTTCCAGAGCGTTTACGTGCACGCTATAACATGGGTGAACTGCCTGCCCAGCCCGATCAGCTACTGGAAAAACTGGCTTTGAGCAAGCGCTACACCAAAGGCGGTCATGTTGATTGGCACCGTATTTCTGAACTACTGCTGCATGAGTTTCGTTCCGGAAAACTGGGCCGGATAAGTCTTGAGTTTCCGCCTGCAGTGGCTGCAGCGGCTCCAATACCTGAGACGCCCGTAACGCCTGAAGCGCCTGAAATGCCGGCACCACCAGCAGCACCTGACGCACCCGCAACACCTGAATCACCCGAAACTTAACACCCAACTCAAGAAGTATTATGCAAAGCACTCCAGAATTTGCCAAAGGCCAGCGTTGGCTGAGCGAGACAGAGCCCGAGCTCGGCCTGGGTATGGTCGTCGAGTTTGACTTTCGCACCGTCGCTATTGCCTATAATTCCTGCGGCGAGAACCGTCGTTACTCGCGACAGACCGCACCGCTGAACCGGATCATCTTCAGCGAAGGCGACAGCATCAAGTCCCGCAGTGGGCAGCAGTTCACCGTCAGCGCGGTGGAAATGCGCAAAGATCTCGCCTTCTACAAAGTCTTTGCCGACGATAAGCCCGAGCTCAGCGCCACTCTGCCAGAAACCGAGCTCAGCGACATGCTGCTGCTGAACCGGCCGGTGGACCGTTTGATGACCGGGCAGATTGATAGCTACCAGTGGTTCGCGATGAAGCAGCAGACCTTGGAACAGCTGGGTATTATTGAACAATCGAATGTATTAGGCCTGTGCAGCGGCCGCACCGAACTGATTCCGCATCAGCTTTATATCGCCGCTGAAGTCGCGCGCCGCTATGCACCGCGCGTGATGCTGGCCGATGAAGTCGGCCTGGGCAAAACCATTGAAGCTGGCCTGATACTGCAGCAGCAACTGGCCAGCGGTCTCGCCAGCCGGGTGCTGATTATTGTTCCCGAAGCGCTGTTGCATCAGTGGCTGGTGGAAATGCTACGGCGCTTTAATCTGCGTTTCAGTCTGCTCGATGCCGAGCGCTGTGAGGCGATTGCCGAAGAGCATCAGGATAATCCTTTCCTGGACGAACAGTTGATTTTAACCAGTATGGGCCTGCTCAGCAGCAATCCGACCATCTTTGCTCAGGCCTGCGCAGGCGAATGGGATCTGTGTATTGTCGATGAGGCGCATCATCTGCAGGATAGACCATCTGAAGGTGAAAAAAAGAGTGCGGAACAATCAGGGACTGAGCAAACCGGCGCTGAACAACAGCCCGCCGAAACCGATTACACCCGTATGCAGAAGCTGGCGCAAAGCACCAACGGCATGCTGCTGTTGACCGCTACGCCGGAGCAACTGGGCGATGAAAGCCATTTCGCGCTGCTGCGTCTGCTCGATCCGCACCGCTTCAACAGCTATAACGAGTTCCGCGCTGAACAGGCACATTATCGCAGTCTCGCCAGCACGATTAATGAATTGCTGGAGATTCCGAAAAGCCGGACTGGCAATGCCTCTGACATGAAAGAACAGCAGGCCAAAGTTCAGCAACTGCTCGATGAACACGGGACCGGCCGGATTCTGTTTCGTAATACCCGTCGATCATTGACTGGCTTTCCCGAGCGCAAGCTGAACGCATGGCCGTTGGGGAAAAATGCCGGGGAAGCAAACGGGCGGCCACTGAGAAAGGTGCTGCATACATATCTGGCACGCCCAGATATAGAAGCAGACAAAGAACCAGACGAAGAAAACCTGAACACTGATCTGATCCCCGGCACAGATCTGCAGATAGATGCAGATTCCATGGAAGCCAACTGGCCCGCCACCGAACCGCGCGCACAATGGTTGATCAAATTTCTGCACAAGAACCGCAAAGATAAAGTACTGCTGATCTGCGCCGAGGACCGCACCGCCGTGGAGCTCGAGCGTTATCTGCGCGTTGGTGCCGGCATCCGCAGCAGTGTGTTCCATCGTCATATGAATATTGTGGAACGCGACCGTGCCGCCGCCTACTTTGCCGGTTCAGAAGAAGGTGCGCGCATTCTGGTGTGCTCTGAGATAGGCAGCGAAGGCCGTAACTTCCAATTCTGTCGGCATCTGGTCCTGTTCGACCTGCCCCTGAACCCCGATCTGCTCGAACAGCGTATCGGCCGGCTCGACCGCATCGGTCAGAAAAACACCATCCAGATTCATGTGCCCTATCTGCTTGGTACTGAACAGGAAGTCCTGTTCCGGTGGTACCAGGAAGCCCTTGACGCATTTGTAACAGTAGCGCCAGCGGCATGGCGGGTGTATCGCGAGCATGAACAGCGGTTGAAGCAGTTTCTGGACGCAGCCCGTTTCGGGTCAGCCGGAATGAACGATCAGCTAAACCAGGAATTCGAACCCTTTCTGCAGCAGGCGGCAGCTCGAACAAAATCGCTGCAACAGGAAATGGAGAAGGGCCGCGACCGTTTACTGGAAATCAATTCCTTTCGCGAAGACGAAGCCAAAGCCGTGATTAAGGCTATTACTGAATTTGAAGCCAAAGCCTCGCCGCAGACCCTGCTGTGCAATATCTTCGACAGCTATGGCATCGATTATGAGCAGAATTCCGATGACACCTGGACCCTGTTTCCGGGCGAAGAAATGCTGCTGCCCTCCTTTCCCGAAATGCCCGATGAAGGCATCGACGCCAGCTTTCACCGGCAGACCGCATTGCACCGCGAAGACGTGCAGTTCCTGCACTGGCAGCACCCGCTGGTGCGTGGAGCGATGGATCTGGTGCTGGACACCCATCTCGGCCGCGCTGCCGTCAGCGCATTTAACAGCGCACATACGCATCCGGCGCTGGCACCCTGGCCGCTGGTGGTCGAAACGCTTTACCGCATCGTGATTCCAGCGCCGCGGCATCTGCAACTGCAGCGCTATTTCCCGGCAACCAGCAAGCAGTTCATGGTGGCGCTCAGTTTTGATTCGATTCAGGACAGCCCAAAGCAAATCAACGTGCCGACCGACGAAATGCAGCAGTCACTGCGCTATATCGACAAACACGAGGCATTCCGGCTGGTTAAACAATACCAGGCGGAACTGCAGACGCTGATGCAGCACAGTGAACATCTGGCAAAGTTGGCGATGGGAAAATCTGTTAACATGGCGGCGAAGGCAATGCTGGAAACGCAAACTGCCGAGATCCGCCGGCTGGTATCGCTCAAGCAGCGCAACCCCAATGTGCGTGACTCAGAGTTGGAATATCTGCGCAATCAGACCCTGCAGCTGCATGCGAGCTTCAAACAGGCTAGTGTTGAACTGGTCGCGGTTCATGTGATGTTCGGACAGAAGGCTGATTAGTTTCCATCGCCGTAAATACCAGAACCGTATATTCCGGGACCGTAAACACCAGCATCGTATCTGACAGTCCAGACCCGCTGTATAAAGAATATCGTAATCAAATGCATCGTAATTTAAAGCATCAGCAAGGAGTAGTTGCCGAATGAGTATATCGATACAAAAGCAGGCACAGTTGAAAAACCAGGCCAATCATCTGCACGCTGCGTCGCTAAGCGCACCAGCCACCCATCCCTCCTTTGAGTGGATTCGCAGCCAGCACATTCCGTCCCTGAACGTCACCATGGAAGAGTATCGTCACAAAAACACCGGCGCCCAGTATTATCACCTGGCCTCCGACAATCCCGAGAATGTGTTCCTTGTGGCACTGCGTACCGTGCCGATGGACTCCACTGGTGTGGCCCATATACTGGAGCACACGGCGCTGTGTGGCAGCGAAAAGTATCCGGTGCGCGATCCTTTTTTCATGATGATCCGCCGCTCGCTCAACACCTTTATGAATGCCTTTACCAGCAGCGACTGGACCGCCTACCCCTTCGCCAGTAAGAACCGCAAAGATTTCGATAATCTGCTGCAGGTCTATCTGGACGCGGTGTTCTTCTCCCGGCTGCACGAACTCGACTTTGCCCAGGAAGGCCACCGCCTGGAGTTCAGCGACGCCGAAGACAGCAGCAGCGAATTGCAATACAAAGGCGTCGTCTATAACGAAATGAAAGGCGCCATGAGCTCTACTAACGCGATTCTTTGGCAGACGCTCAGCCGCTATCTGTTCCCCGGCACCACTTACCATTACAACAGTGGCGGCGAACCGGATCACATTCCGGACCTGAGTTATCAGGATCTGAAAGATTTCTACAAGTCGCACTACCATCCCAGCAATGCCGTGTTCATGACCTATGGCGATATTCCTGCAATAGAACATCAGGAAAAGTTTGAAACCCTGGCACTGGCACGCTTCGACAAGCTTGATATCAATATCGTGGTTGAAGACGAGAAACGCTATTTTTCCCCGGTGCGCGTGCAGGAATCCTATCCACTGGATGAGGCTGATGGCAGCAACAAAACCCATGTGGTGATGGGCTGGCTGCTCGGAAAAAGCACCGATCTGGAAGAACTGTTTGAAGCGCAGCTGCTCAGCTCCGTGCTGCTTGATAACAGCGCCAGCCCCTTGATGCAGGTATTGGAAACCACAGCGCTGGGTAAATCGCCCTCGCCTTTGTGCGGCCTTGAAGACAGCAACCGGGAGATGAGTTTCCTGTGTGGTCTGGAAGGCTGCGCTGACGACAGCAGCGCCGCGGTCGAGCAATTGATCCGCTCTACGCTGGCGGCCATTGCGGAAAATGGCGTTGATCAGCAACAGGTAGAAGCGGCACTTCATCAGCTTGAACTGAGTCAGCGGGAGATTTCCGGTGACAGTCATCCCTACGGTTTGCAACTGATTCTGACCGGCTTATCGGCAGCGATTCACCGAGGCGATCCGATTCAGGTCATGGATATCGATCCGGTGCTGGCGGGGTTGCGCGAAAAAATCAAAGATCCGCAGTTTGTACCGAATCTGATTAAGCAGCATCTGCTGAGCAACCATCACACGGTGGTGCTGACCTTGCAACCGGAGCCGGAATTATCCGAGCGGCAATTACAGGCGGAAATGCAACGTCTGCGTCAGATTAAAGAACAGCTGAGCCCCGCTCAGATTGAAGAAATCGTGGCACGCAGCAAGGCTCTGGCCCAGCGCCAGGCACAGGAAGATGATCCCGGCAGCCTGCCTAAAGTCGGTCTGGAAGATGTGCCTGGCGAAGTACCCGAATTAGTACCGCAGAATAAAGAATTGAAAACCCGTACCGACAAAGTGGTTCCTGTAACTTTTTACGGTCAGGGCACTAACGGCCTGTGTTATCAGCAGATTGTGGTGGACCTGCCTCAGCTTGATGAGGAACTGCTGCCGCTGCTGCCTTGGTATACCAGCTGTCTTACCGAGTTTGGTATCGGCAATAAAACCTATCAGGATGTGCAGACCTGGCAATCGCGGGTCAGCGGCGGGGTTAACTGCTATGCCAATATTCGCAGCGATGTCGGCGATGAACAGCAGAGCAAATCGATTCTGGTGCTGTCCGGCAAAGCCCTGCAGAGCAATCAGCAGGCGCTGGCAGAACTGCTGCATGCAACATTCCACGACTGCCGCTTCGATGAGCAGCAACGGCTGCGCGAAATTCTGGAACAGATTCTGTCCCGTCAGGAAGGCGGTATCACCGGGCGCGGCCACAGTCTGGCGATCGGTCTGGCGAGCAGCCGGATGAGTCCGAGCGCGGCGCTCAGCTACCGCTTTGGCGGCCTGGCCGGCATCAAGGCGCTCAAGTCAGAAAGCAAACAGTTCGATAAGCAGGAATATATTGAAAGCGTGCTGGCTAAATTCGCGAAACTGCATAAGCAGATTCTGCAGGCGCCTCGGCAGTTCCTGCTGATCGCCGAAGAGAATCATGGCGATGAAGTGATTCAGAGTCTGGATTCGGTGTGGCGCGATACCGATCAACTGGCCGGTGAGACATTCACCGCGCTGCAGTTGCCGTCGGTGCGCGAGAACGTGCAGCAGATGTGGACCACCAATACACAGGTTAATTTCTGTGCCCGCGCTTATCCTACCGTTACCGCTGCCCATCCTGATCATGCCGTGCTGGCTGTCCTCAGCGGCTTCCTGCGCAATGGCTATCTGCACCGGGTTATCCGTGAGCAAGGTGGTGCGTACGGCGGCGGCGCGGATCAGGACGCCAATTCAGCATCGTTCCGGTTCTACTCCTATCGAGATCCGCGCTTTGAAGAAACCCTGCACGATTTCGATCGCGCAGTGGATTGGGTAGTCACAGGACAGCATCAGTGGCGACAGGTGGAAGAAGCAATCCTTGGCGTGATCAGCGCTATGGATAAGCCTTCATCGCCTGCAGGCGAAGCCAAACAACATTTCTACAATGCTGTATTCGGACGTACCCGCGAGCAGCGTGCGGCGTTCAGAAAGCGGGTTCTGGAAGTGCAGGTGGATGATCTGCGCGAGGTAGCCATTCGTTATCTGCAGGGCAAACCTTCCAGTACTGGTGTGCTTAGTAGTACTGGTCAGTTAAAAACAGCTGAACAACTCGGCTTGGAAGTTTTTAATCTTTAACTGCAATTTAATCAAAGACTTGTGGTTATAATTTAAAGTATAAAAAGAGCTGCAAATTAATGTATTTATTTTATTTTCAAAATAAATGGAACTAAGCCTGAACCCTGTAGTCTGAGTTTATGTAGGTAGATGCGGACAAAATTGTGGGTTTTGTTTCATTTTATCTCTCCCTTGATAGTAGTATTTTTAAGCCCAACTTCGGTTGGGCTTTTTTTTGGCAATTTTTTCTTAATGTCTTTCTAATTTAATCAACACATTAGTTGCAACTGCTGGTGACAATTCTGATGTTCGATATCCGTTAACAGGACCTGCAGGGCATACAAAAATCTTCAGAAAAATACCCGCATGAACCAGTTCTTACCCAACTCCCGCTCACACTGCGCAAATTGCGCCTGGTAGCGGTCGGCATTGCTCTGTACACGCTCAGCGGTGGCAAGCAGGGTGGCATTACCTGCGTAACTGCCACGCGCAAAGCCGGTATTGCCCTCGTGGTAGGCCAGATAAAGATTGCGGGCATCACTGTAGGAAATGTTGTTGCGCTGATGACTGTTGCGGTTATACCAACCGATAAAATCGATGGCATCGCCAAAATTGGAGCGCATGGCGAGACGATTGCCGGTTACCTGCCGATACTCTGACCAGGTCGTGTCCAGCGCCTGCGCATAGCCGAACGCTGAACTGGGTCGGGTCCATGGAATCACCCAGAGGATGCGGTTGCGTTGCGGGCGGATGCGCGCCTGGTAAGCTGATTCCTGGTAAATGAACGCCATCGACACATGAATCGGGACACCCCAGCGCTGCTCGGCGCGCTCAGCGGCTTTGTACCAGGAGCGCCTGTCCTCGAACATATTACAGACATTGGAGGTATCCTGGGGCGGTGAGGCGATGCAGGCAGTGAGGCTGATGAACAAACCGCTCAGCAGCAGAGGACGCACCGTCAGACTGATGATTCGGCTAGCGACTCTGGTGGCGGTTGTGCTGATTTCCGTTAATGCAGTCATGCTCCCGTCATCTCATCCAATAAGCGCAGAAACTCCTGCTCATCAATAATAGTAATACCCAATTCCTGAGCTTTGTCCAATTTTGAACCGGCACCAGGGCCGGCGACAACACAGTTGGTCCTGGCAGACACACTGCCTGCCACTTTTGCACCCAGCGCCTGCAACCGGGCTTTGCCTTCATCGCGGCTCATTGATTCCAGCGTACCAGTGAGCACATAAATCTGGCCCTTCAAGGCATCCGACTGCGCTGTGGGCTCGTGTTCCCGCCAGTGTACCCCGGCCTCCTGCAAGCGCCTGAGCACCGCCACATTGTTCTCGTTTCGAAAGAACAACGCAATATGCTCCGCCACTATCGGGCCGACATCCTCAACTTCCAGCAACAGTTCATCAGTGGCCTGCATCATCGCGTCCAGGCTGCCAAAATGCGAGGCCAGTGCCAGCGCGGTGGCCTCGCCCACTTCGCGGATGCCCAGGCCATACAGAAATTTAGTCAGTGTGGTGGTTTTACTTTTCTCGATGGCTTGTAACAGTTTGTCCGCGGATTTACTGCCCATGCGCTCCAGTGCTTCAAGCTGAGATTTTCGCAAACTGTAAATATCAGCAACATCCTGCAGCAGCTGCTGGTCGACCAACTGCTCAATCAGTTTCTCGCCCAGCCCTTCGATATCCATCGCAGCTCGGCTGCAATAGTGCCGGATCGACTCTTTTCGCTGCGCCGGACAAAACAGCTCGCCCGAACATTTATAAAGCACCTCACCATCGAGCTCCACCGCCGATCCACAGGCGGGACACTGCGAAGGCATAACAATTTCGCGGCGCTCCGAGGCAGGAGATAAAGAACCGCTTTGCAGTCCCGCCGCCGCTTCAATTTCATCAGAACGAATTACACTGACGATCTTCGGAATTACATCGCCAGCCCGGCGCACAATCACACGATCACCAATACGCACGCCTAGACGCGCAATCTCATCCATATTGTGCAGGGTAGCATTGCTGACGGTGACGCCGCCGACAAATACCGGCTCCAATCGCGCGACCGGTGTAATAGTGCCGGTTCTACCTACCTGGAATTCAACATCGTTGACCACAGTAGCGACTTCTTCGGCGGGGAATTTATAGGCCATTGCCCAGCGCGGGGTGCGGGCAGTGCTGCCCAGATCATTCTGAAGTGCCACGCTGTTCACTTTAATCACCGCACCGTCGATTTCATAATCAAGCTTTGCGCGCTTTTCCAGAAGCGTGTCGGTATAGCTCAGGCACTGCTCGAAACCGGTGACTACGGTGCTCTCCGAATTGATCGGAAAGCCCCACTGTTTCAGCAGCGCAAAAATAGCACCCAGATCGCCTGGCCATTGAAAGTCTGTGTCGGCAGCAAACTCCACCAGGCCGGTGCCATAAACAAACATGCGCAGCGGCCGCTGGGCTGCAATGCGCGGATCAAGCTGGCGCAGTGTGCCGGCTGCTGCGTTGCGTGGATTAACAAAGGTCTTGCCGCTGCCGCTTTGTTCGGACTCGCGATTCACCTGCGCAAAACCCGAGCGGCTCATGTAGATCTCGCCACGCACTTCCAGGCGCAGAGGCATGGGCAGACCAGTGTGTTCGATTTCCGGAAGGCGCAAAGGAATGTCGTGCAGAGTGCGAACGTTGTGAGTGATATCCTCGCCAGTGACGCCATCGCCGCGCGTTGCACCGCGCACCAGCGCACCATTTTCATAGAGCAGGCTGACCGCTATACCATCTACTTTGGGCTCGCAGCTGTAGTCAATCCCGGCATGGGTATCGAGGCGTTTCTTTAAGCGGGTTTCAAAATCGAGCAGATCCTGGCGGGTAAATACTTTGGCCAGCGACATCATCGGCAGCTCATGCACCACCTGCGAAAAAGAGCTAAGTGGCGCTCCGCCTACGCGCTGGGTTGGCGAATCCGGCGCAATCAGTTCGGGATACTTTGCTTCGAGCTCTTCCAAACGCACATACAAAGCATCGTAATCTGCGTCCGGAATAAGCGGGGAATCGTGCTGATAGTAAAGCGAATTATGGTAGTTTATCTGGCGTCGCAGCTGTTCTATTTCTTGCTTTCCAGCGTCCTCTGGCATATCCATCGCCGGCGCCCTTTACTTGCCCTGTTTATGCGGCTGTCGCAGTTGCAGCAGTTCGAAATCCCGGATGCGTTGACGGTAGTGCTCGACAGTCTGCGCAGTCATGACGCTGCGGTTGTCATCCTTCATTTCGCCGTCGAGCATGGAGCGAATCTTTTGTGCCACGTCGAGCATTTTATTAAAGGCCTGCATATTGTTGATCACATTAGGCAGCGTCAGGAAGAAACAAAGACCGCGGGTGGAGAAATCATTGATCTTGTTCAGGTCGAAAGTGCCAGGATTAACGGCATTAGCAATGCTGAATAAAACCGGGCCGGTGCCGCGATCATCAACGTGTCGATGGAAAATATTCATATCGCCGAAACGCATACCGCAACTGAGCAAAGCCTGCAACACATCGACTCCCGCAAATTCGCGGTCGGTTCTGGACATCACATTGATGATCAGCACTTCGTTGTATTCCGGATCCGTGTTGTTGTTTTGAGTGGTACGTGGCTCCTCTATTGCCTGGCTCATTGCTGGGGCTTTCTTGTTCACAGTCTTTTTCGGAGGCTTTGCTGCAGGTGCAGGCTGTTCGTAAGAATCATCTGAGTACCTATCGTCTTCGTACAATGCTGGATCAGAAGGCAGCGGCGCGCCCTCGTTTTCCATGTCCAACAGACTCCGTTGCTGAGGTTTCGGCTGCTGCGGCTGACGCGGTTGCGGCTTTTGCACACGGGGCGTTTCACGTGGCGCACTGAGTTCGTTGAAGGGATCATCAAACAGAATATCATTATCGTCACTGAGGACCGGGGCGTTCAAATCCGAATCATCGAGAACGGGATCACTGCGGTCACGGTCTGCTGCAGCCGCAGCTTGACGCTGGGCTTTTTCATCCGCACGCTGCTGAGCGGCGAGCGCCTTCTGCTCTTGCTGTTCAGCTTTCTCATGCGCTCTTTGACGGCCGCGCTCTTCAGCTTCCGTCTGTCTTCGCTGCAACAATTCCCGTTTCTCTTCCGCCGCGACTTTGCGCTGATCTGCCGCAGCCGCAAGGCCGGCAGTAACCGCAGCCCATTTGGCGCCGACCCAACTCATTAAACCGCCAGGTGCAGACTGGGCAGCCTGGTCGCGGTATTCTTCATCGGCGCCGTCGTCGTCAACGTCGTCGTCAAAGTCGTCGTCATCGGCCCGGTCAACGCCGAGAATATCGTCATCGGTCAAACTGTCACCCGTGAACATCTCCTGGAACCCATCATCGGCGAGTTGCTCTTCGTCATCGTCGTCGCGGTCATCGTCAGAGAGGTCTTCTTCGTCATCCTCAAAGTCGTCATCCTCGAAGTTGTCATCACCTGGTTCGCGGTACATCACATCCTCGTCAATTGAATCTTGAATGGTGGCACGTGTTTCAATTATATCGTTCAGCACTGGCGGCTGTTTAATCTCAACTTCAATCCGCTCCGGTTCCATGTAGCTTATGTCGGCGTATTCGTCGTCGGCATCCTGGTCGGCTGCGGCCAGTTCCGAGTCAAGCGCGGATACAGTTTCGTCGTCGTCCTCATCGTAGTCGTCAAGGTCTTCCTGAAATTTCTCCAGCTGTTCGTCAAGCTGCTCATCCAGATCGTTGGTTTGCTTAAGGGCTTCGTCGAGCGCTTCATCAAACTCTTCGTCCAACTCGTCTTCATCGAGGTCGTCATCCTGCTCATCGCCATCCTGATTGAGTTCGTCATCATCAAGCTCGTCATCATCAGCGTCGTTCTGGCCGAGGGCTTCGTCGTCATCCGGGTCGAGATCGTCCTGGTGGGAATCATTTTGATTAAACGCTTCATCATCAGACAGTTCATCGGGCTCTTTGTTCAAACCTGCGTTGTTCAAACCTGCGTTGTTCAAATCTGCGTTGTTCAAATCTGAGTTGTTCAAACCTGAGTTGTTCAAACCTGAGTTGTTCAAATCTGAGTTGTTCAAAGTCCCGTAGTTCAAACTTTCGTTGCAATCCTCGTTATCCAGAAGCTCGTCAAATTGCGCTGAGGCCTGTGCGGTTTTGTTGGCTTTGAGTTCTTCATCCAGTTCATTTTCAAGCGCACTGATAAGGTCGTCCATATCAGGAGTCTCTTTGGCGGAATTGATAACAGAAGTGTGAGCAATTGACACCGGCGCAGTCAGCACCGGAGAAGTAAATACCAATGGAGCCGAAATCGGGGATGCTGAAACCGATGACACTGAAAGCGGAGACGTGGAATTAGAATGAGTTAAAACCGCTGAACTGGTAACAGAAGGCGTCAAATCCAGGTCAGCATTATCCACAGTGAAATCAGGACTGGACACTGGATTCATCAACATCGGATCAGATTGAGAAGAGACAGCTGACGTCGCCGCGAATGCACCCGACGCGCTCCTGGTCGAACCACCACCAACCACACCACCAGAAACTTTCGAACCACCCCGCCCATATTTGGCAGCAGCAGTTTTCGCCGGCGTGGCAAAGCGTGAATTCTGTTTCATCACATGCGCGAAAGAACGCTCCACCACGCGGGCGCCGCCATTGGGCAATTCACGAAACTCGATTTCTTCCAGATCATAAACGGGAACGTTTTTTTCCAGCGCGATTTTTAACTGCCCGCGGCGCGAACTGATTGCAACATAGAGACCCCGCAGGATGATCCCTACGATACCCAGAATCAAAATAAGAATTAAAAGTTCCCTGAGACCCATATCGCAGAAAATCCCGCTCGAAAATTTGTTATAGAAATTTCATGAATACTACAACGTAAGCGCCCACTAATTAAAGTATTACTTACATCGCGGCCAATTCAGCAGCCTCATCAATATCCACTGCCACAATGCGCGATACGCCCGGTTCGTGCATAGTGACTCCTAACAATTGATTAGCCGTCTCCATGGTCAGCTTATTGTGAGTGATAAAGATAAACTGAACCGCCGAAGACATCTCCTTCACCAGCCGAGCATAGCGCCCCACATTGGCATCGTCCAGCGGAGCGTCCACTTCGTCCAGCATGCAAAACGGCGAGGGATTGAGCTGGAAAATCGAGAACACCAGCGCGATGGCCGTCATCGCTTTTTCACCACCCGATAACAGATGAATGGTGCTGTTACGTTTCCCGGGCGGGCGTGCCATGATCGCCACACCCGTGTCCAGCAGATCCTCGCCGGTCATGTCCAGATAGGCATGGCCGCCACCGAACACTTTCGGGAACAACTCCTGCAATCCTGAGTTGATCTTGTCGAAGGTTTCCTTGAAACGGGTACGGGTTTCCTTATCAATTTTGCGGATCGCATTTTCCAGGGTAAGCAGCGCTTTTTCCAGCTCATCATTTTGCGCGTCCAGATATTGCTTACGCTCGGACTGCTGCTTGAACTCATCGATCGCTGCCAGATTAATCGCACCCAAACGCTGCACGCGCTGAGCAATCGCCGCCAGTTCCGTTTCGCAAGTTTCCTGATCCAGATCCTCAGGCAGATTTTCCAGCACCGTTTTCAATTCGTATTGGCTGGCCTGCAACTGCTCCTCAAGCGCCTGACGTTTTACCAGGTCGCCCTCGGTTTTCAGCCGGTTCTCCATGAGCTGCTCACGCAGTCCGGCCGCAGTACGTTCGAGCTGCCCACGCTGCTGTTCCAAGGCCCGCAGTGTATATTCATTGTCATCAGCCCGCGCTTTGGCGGCGGCCAACTGCCCTTCCACCTCAAGGCGTTTCTCCAACTGCAATTCCAGCTCAGCTTTTTTGATCGCCAGCGGCTCATCAGAATTCTGCAACTGCTGAGACAGCGACGAAATACGCTCTTTGGAACGCTGCACCTGCGAGGCCATCCGGTCCATGGTTTCGCGCACTGAGCGCAGCTGCGATTGCAGCAACTGCTGACGCATCATCAACTGATGGGCGATGTCTTTATCGTGGCGGGCTTGCTGACGGATCTGATCCAGCGCCTGGCGCCGATCATCGCGCTGCTGCAATAACTGCTCGCGCCGTTCCACATCCTGTTCCATCGAATCCAGTGCCATCTGCAGCGTCATGCGGGCCTGTGCGGTATTCTCTTCTTCGAGAGCCAACTGCTTCAGCAACTCATCCAGTTCATGCTGCAAGCGGCTGCGGCGCAGCGTGTTCTGCTCCTCTTTGGCCAGGCGTGCGCTGAGCTGGGATTTGATCTCGCTGCTCTCGCGGGCAGTCAGTGCAATCTGGCGCTGCAAAGTTTCGCGCTCGCTTTCGATGTCCTTTAGCAGTTGACGGCTTTGCGCCTGCGTTTCCAGCAGCTGCTCAACCTGTTCTTCTAACCGCTCGATAGCAGCAGCAAGCCCGGAAATCTCGCCTTTGCGCTCCAGCAGGCTGGCATTTTCATCAGCCGCCTTGCGTACACGAATCCAGTTCTTGCCCAGCCAGACACCCTGCTTCGTCACTACAGATTCCGCCGCCGCTAAACGAGAGCGAATACCCAGCGCCTGTTCCAGATTATCGGCCGTGTAAATACCAGCCACCAGTGCGGCGCTGTTCCAGGAAGATTCAAGTCGAGCACTTAAAGGCACGGCGTCAGCGGCATTGCTGAAACTGGAATCTGCAACATCAGCGCCAATATCAACCAGCGCAACCAGTCCCGCAGGCAGCTCCTGCAACAGGGCCGAAACGTCGGCAATATTCTCCACACAGACGCTTTGCAGAGAGTCGCCAAGCACCGCTTCCACCGCAATTTCCCATCCAGAATTCACCCGAATAGACTCACCTAAGCGTTTGTTTCCACTAAGGACGCGTGCTTCAAGCCATTTGTTCAGCGCAACATTATTGCGCCCCAGCGCGGCCTGCTGCAACGCGTCCAAAGAGGCATAGCGGCCCTTGCTGCTGCTCAGCTGTGTGCGGGCTGAATCCAGCTCGGCGGCGATGTGCTGGCCATTGCTGCGCTGCTGGTCAATCTGCAAGGCGTATTCGCTGTTCTCGGTCTGTTGCCGCTCCAGCTGTTCCTCGCGCTGAGAGAGCTGAATCGACAGCTCACCGATGGCTTCCTGCTCCGGGTTATCGCCCAGCGCCTTGCGCTCTTCCTGCAAACGCCCTTTGCGCTCCACGCCCCGCTCAATAATCTTTTCCAGCTGCTGAATGCGCGACTGCTCCACTTCAGCCGTCTGCCGGGGCTCTTCAGCACGGCGGCTGAACTCATCCCAGTCATGCTGCCAGCGCTGCATCTGCTCTTCCGCCTCTTCCAGCAGTGTGGCGGACTCTTCCTCCAGTTGCTGGGTCATCTCCAGCTCTGGCGTCATAGTCTCCAGCTCGCTTTCCAGCAGAGCCACTTTGCTTAAGTCCGCACCCAGATCCGCCTTGGTCACGTTCCAGCCAGCCTGGGTTTCGGTCAAATCATGCTTAAGCTGATTCACCCGCTCGATATGGTGCTCAATCGACTGCTCAATGCGCGCAATGTCGCTGCCCAGGGTGTAGAAACGCCCCTGAATCTCGCCCAGCTGATCGTTAAAATCGGAATTGTCCAGCAAATGCTTCTCGATGTGGGTGTCAACGCCGCGCTGCTCGGCAACGCTGGCTTCAATGCGGATTTGCAGACCGCTGATCACTGCCTGCTTACGCTGCACATCAGCGTCCAGCGACCGCCAGCGCAAGGCGCTATGCTGCGCTGTCAGCATGCGTTCCTGCTGCTTGTATTCGCCGTATTTCTCGGCCGCTAGTGATTGGCGGTGCAGATGACCGAGCTGACGGCCCAGTTCATCGCGGATATCGGTTAAGCGCTCGAGATTCTCACGGGTGCGTTTGATGCGGTTTTCGGTATCGCGGCGGCGCTCCTTGTACTTGGAGATGCCGGCCGCTTCTTCGATAAAGATCCGCAGGTCTTCCGGCTTGGACTCGATCAGGCGCGACACCATGCCCTGCTCGATAATCGAGTAGCTGCGTGCGCCAAGACCGGTGCCGAGGAAAATATCGGTGATGTCTCGGCGGCGGCATTTGGTGCCATTGAGCATATAGCCCGATTCGCCATCGCGGGAGACGCGGCGCTTGATGGAGATCTCCGCGAACTGGGCGTACTCGCCCTTGATGCGGTTATCGCTGTTATCAAAAATCAGCTCAATGCTGGCCATGCCAACCGGCTTGCGACTCCCTGAGCCATTGAAAATCACGTCCGTCATGGTCTCGCCGCGCAGGTTTTTGGCTGAGCTCTCGCCCATCACCCAGCGTACCGCATCAATGATATTGGATTTGCCGCAGCCATTAGGCCCGACGATGGCACACAGATTGCTCGGAAAACTCACCGTGGTGGGGTCAACGAATGACTTGAATCCAGCTAATTTAATACATTTCAAACGCATGAAGTGGCTCTGCTGCTAACGTTCCGGTGTCTGTTTTTCTTATAGCCGAAGGCTGAATGTCTGGGGCGGAAGTTTAGCCGATATGTGAAGGGGGCGCACAGAAAAATCTGAGGGCGAGCATTACAATCCCAGAGGTCGCACCAACATAGCGCACAATTTATTACGATCGCGTTACAAATGCCCAAAAAATAAGCACAAAAACAGCCCTGAGAGCCTTGAATTCAGTAAAAAAAAACACAGCATAGCGCTTTACAAGCCCCGGTAAAACCGTTAACCTTGTTCGAAAAATTTGTAACATTGGCCATTATTCAGAGGCTCCCTAGGTAAAAGCCACTAAAGCGATAATAATTATGAACTTGAACGAGAAAAAACTTTTGCCCAGCCCTAAACGACCTACGCAGTTTATCCTTTCGCAGCCGATCAAATTGTCCGGGATGCTTATCGCAACGTCTTTTTGCAGTTACCTTCACGCAGATACTCCAGCTGGCTGGATTAACAGCAATATCACCAGCGCCTACACGCTAAACGCATTTGATTTCGAACTCACTGCGGCCGCGCTGGCAGTCAATGACACCATCGATTTCCTGGATGCTCGCGATGAACTGGTAGCAGGAACCAGGAGCCTGACGGGCAACAGCGGTGATCTGAGCGGTCAGCGCGCCGAGATTCAGTTTGGTCTGGGCTCAATGTTTACCTTGTTCTACCGACAGCAATCTCAGGATCTCACTGTAAAATTCTCGCCGGTCAGCTCCGTAGACCTTGAAGACTTCGATACTGAACTGAATACCACGTCCAAAGCGTATGGCGTGAAGTGGAATTTTTATGAAGCTGGCCGTAGCGGCGATGACAGCCCCTGGAGCGCTGCAAGCCTTGAACTGACAAAGACAGAGAGCGAGACCGACGATTTTCGCTCTACCATCAGCCGCGTGCAGCTGGGAACCGCGCAAATAGCGTTAAATCCTGCGCAGGGTATTCAGGTCGACAATATGGAAGATGAAGGCTGGCTGGCGCGACTTATCTATATGCTGCCGCTTAGCCAGAACATGATCGCCAGCGCCTGGGGAGGTTACTCCAGTTTTGAAGCAAGCTCCGGTACCAGCACTGAAATAGCCTCAAACGCAATCCGCAGCGCCTTTGAGCAGAGCTTTCTGGTTGACGAAACACAATATCTGATGGGCCTGAGCCTGAACTGGCAGATTACTCCGCGGCTGCCGCTGCAACTGACCTATGAATATATAAAAGTAGATGAGCGCGATCTGGAGATTATTCGCAACGCCAGTAATCTGATCCTGCCTTCATTTCTACGCCAGACCAATTTAAGTGATGCCGATGATAACCACACCCTGAGTGGCAGTATCTCTTACTGGTTAACGCCCCGGCTGCATGTTGGCCTGCACGGCAAATTGTTGAGCAGTCAGTTTTTGGGGATCATGCCACATTTTAACAACCCGCTCAGTGGCAGTTTCGCTGACACAGCATACGGCTATGCCGGCGTTCAGATCGGCTATCGACTATAAATTGCAGGAAGCCTGCTTGCAGGTGCAGGTAAGCGCTATTCAAACAAAAGATTGAACAAATTTAATTATAGGAAATGAGGAAATAACCATGAACAAGCGACGCAGCAACAAGATTATCGGCCAGATCGTTTTGGCGAGCACGCTGAGTGGACTTGGTGTGTACGCGCAGGCTGGCGATTTCAGGCTGGACGGCAACCTGCTGACCATTCTGGGGCCAAACAACTTCAGTCAGGCACCTGTTATAGGGAGCAATGGTGTGGTTGCGCCGGTACTTGGGGTGCCCATTTCAAAAACTTTTGGGATTCCCAGCTTTGAGTTCACTTTATTGAGTGGCGCAACTATGGACGGCACTTACAGTTTCAAAGTTGGGGTGGTCTTCAGTGATGATAATTCCAGCCGGCGTATTGAGGCTTATATCGCTGCTCTTAATCTGGTAGTGAGCGATAGTGGCGCCTCCATCAATGGCTTCATTCCTGCCCAGAACATGCGTCTGCTCGGGCGTAATGGCGCGGGCAATATTCAGGTGGATATAAATCTGACTAATTCCGCAACCAATGGTCCGGTAAAAATCAATGGAGGCACTGTCACCTTCGATGCGGAAAACTTGATCAATCGAATTCGCGCCAGTAATTCGGTTTTTGATGCAGTTATTCTGGAAGAATTCAATTCAGGCGGCCATTACACCTACCAGATTGTCGTCGATCAGACATCGGGCCCAGAGACCATCCGATTCGGTACTAGCCCGACATTTGTCCCTTTCCCACGCATCCAAACTACCTGCGCTCTGAGCCCGGCATCACAGTCAAATCAGGTGTTCACGCTCGCATCCGGTGATCTGGCAGACAATTTCCCGCTGTCCTATGCCGTGCAGGGACAGTTCAGTGTAGCAGGCGCGTCAGGTAGTGCAGATCCAGCGCCCGCTGCTTTCACTGAAAGCTGTTCCGCCGCAGTGATTGTTGTTCCAACGCCGACAGCGCCCAGTGCCGATGCCCTGACTACTAACAGCGCCACCCCAACCCTGACCGGCACAGCAACGCTGGCCGCAGGCGAAACGCTGACTGTGACAGTCAATGGAACCACCTATACAACAGGTGGAGCACTGACTTTCAATGCCAATGCCTGGACTTTGACCATACCAGCAGGCAATGAGCTGCCTGATAGCAGCTTTCAGGTTGAAGCAACTGTCACAAACTCAGCAAGCGTAGCAGCTTCAGGCCTCGCCGAATTGGTAGTTGATACCACCGCCCCGCTGGCGCCAATTATCAATGCAGTAACCGATATCAGCACCACACCAGTCATAAGCGGCAGTAGAACAGACCCCAGGGCAGTCCTTGGTTCCGTCGAAACCTTAACCGTTACCGTAAACGGCAAAGCTTACTCAGCAGCTGCTGGCAACCTGATCGTGAGTGGTACCACCTGGTCATTGCGTGTTCCTGCAAGCGATGCACTGCCAGGCAGTCTGATTCCGATAACTGCCACGCTTACTGATGCTGCAGGCAACTCCAGCAGCAGAAGCAGAAGCATCGTGCCGGTGCCGGAACAGTCATCCGCAGTGCCTATCAATGTGAATAACTCAATCGATTCAATCGACAATTCGCTCGCTACTGTTGTGATTCTTGCAGGCCAACAGGTTTCTGAAGAAGTTAACGACCAAGTCTCAAATATACTTAATCTGAGTATTAATGCAGTCAAATCTGCTGCCGACCAGATTCAAAATGGCAACTTGTCAACAGAATCTGCTCTTGCTCTGCTGGAGTCCAGCAACAGCACTCTGGAAAAATCTGGTGAAGTCACTGTGGGCGGCGGAACCATCAGCGAAGAATCTAAAAACAGCGCGCTCGACAATATGGCATTGGTAGTGGAAACACTAACGAGCAAAGGCAATCTGACGGAGACTCAAGTCACTCAGATGAAATCACTGGCCATCACCAGCGTGGTTAACACCGTCAACCTGCTCTCAGAAGCCACCACCGAAGAACAGGCGAACAATCTGGTTGCGTCGATTGCCAGGGTATTAAATGCCGCATTAGGTGCTGGTGCCAGCTTGACTGCTGATGTGGTCGACCAGTCGAAAATCCTCACTACCAAGGTTGTTAATAACAAGCTGAATCAATTACCGCCAAGCGTTAAAGGCACGGCTAACCTGAGTAGTCAGGTAGAACTGCAGGCGTTTGTGAAGAGGCCATCAGTTCTGAAAGCCGTGATGGAGAGCTCCGTCCCAGTGCGCTCGAAAATCAAAAGTGATGAGACTGCCAACAGTAACAAGCTGAGCGAATCAGGAGTGAGTGCTGCCGCTGTGAAACGAGTATTTGACAGCCTTAGCGCCATGATCTCCAATCCAAACGGCGTCGAGCTGGCTAATGGCACTACTGCGGCAAGCGCCCTGCGCAATGCCCTGCAACAGGCTTTCGGTGTTGGGAATCTGCAGCTACCCTCCGAAGGTGGTCTGGTATTCCTGGCGGCGACGCAAGGCTTTGACATAAATGTTGATGCAGCCACTGGCGCTCTGCTGATAGCTATCAGCGGTGAGATGTACTCTGCGGTTTCCACCAATACCCGTCTGGTCCCTGATTCAGTGACCAATGGCGTCAGCTATCTATCTGATGGCCGGGCGCTTGCGGTAGCCAATGGTCTGGGTGTTGAACTGGCCCCTACTGCTTATGATCTGCTGGGCTTTGCCGGCGGCGTAGAGCGCGCAGGGTTCAGTATCAGCTTCCGCGCAGACGGCTCGGTATCGATAAATGTCGGCAATGGTGAGCGTTTCACCGGTGCATTTGGTTATGACAACATAGCTGCCCCAGCTGGAACAGCGCGTGAAATCTCCTGTGGCGCTACCAGCTTCATCGAGCCAGTGGGCGACCCCGCAACTGCTGGCTATGCCTTCGGCGTCAGTTGTGCGAATGGAGTGGTTCAGCGCGTAACACCATACATCGATAACCTTGGTTTCTACTCTGCGGTACTGGCTGCTGGCTTCGAACTGAGTACAGACAGAAGCTCCGGCATCATCACGATTGATAGTGTCGGCAGATTCAAGCCGAGCTTCTTCACAATGCCGTTGAATGCAGCTGATCAGGCTTACCTGGCGGCAAACCCTGGCAATGGTGGCATGGCGTTCAGAGCTGTGGATGTTAATGCTGATGGCGTGATTGACTACCAGGTCATCTACGCAGCCGGCACCCAGATGTTGTACGGCGTTAAATAAAGAGACGAATCAAGGATGAACATACTCGCTTTGATAAGTGCGTTTGTGATCACCTCCCTGGCTTATGTGGCCTTGCGGCCACTGGCTGGACGGGTGGGTCTGGTGGATATACCAGGCGGCCGCAAACACCATACTCTGCCCACGCCACTGATTGGTGGGGTAGGTATCTATCTCGGTACCTTGTGCATCAGCCTGCTGTCGCCGTTTGTGATGGAACAGTACGGCATGTTGCTGGGTATATCAGCGTTCATTCTGGTGCTTGGCGTCCTGGATGATGCGCGGGAAGTCAAAGTCTCTATCCGGATGGCGCTGCATGCCGCGGCGGCCTGGGTGATGGCTGTGCAGGCCGGAAATCAGCTGCAGTCGCTGGGAGATATTGTGTTCACAGGCCCGGTTTTACTGGGTGTACTGGCGGTACCGATAACCGTCTTTGCCACCGTTGGGGTTATCAACGCTGTCAATATGTCGGATGGCCTTGACGGCTTATCCGGCGGGCTGGTGCTGATTGCGCTGGTATGTCTGAGTATCGTGGCATTGAGTGCCGGTCAAAGCACAATGCTCGATTTCAGCACCATTCTTATCTTCTCGCTGCTGGCTTTTCTGGCCTTAAACTTCCGCTTCATCAAGAGAAAAAGTGCCATCATCTATCTGGGCGATGCCGGCAGCACCCTGCTCGGCTTCATACTGGCCTGGTTGGTGATTGCAGCAACCCAAGGCGAGTCAGCAATGATTGCGCCGGTATACGCGCTGTGGTTCCTAGGAGTTCCCTTAATCGACACCATCAGCCTGCTGATCAAACGTCCGTTAAGTGGTAGATCCTCATTCCAGCCAGGACGCGATCATCTGCATCACCGTTTGCTGAATGCGGGTTTCAGCAAGGAGTGTACGGTCATGATCCTTTATCTCGCCTCAGCCGCAATGGGTGGTATCGGTTTGCTGGGTTATTTCCTGGGAGCCAGTGAAGGATTGATGTTTGTAGTTTTCGTGACGCTGTTTGCGGTTTATATGCTCATTCCCGATCAGTTTACTACCACAGTCTCTGAAGCTGTTCCGGCAACGAACGAGCAGTAGGATTATGTACCGAAGTCAGCGTCGGCGCTGGCTTCGGTATCACTCTAATCCAGACTCATTCACTGATTTTTGGCGAGATCCGCCTCACTTCTTTAACTTCACCGGCATAACCCATTCGCGTAATAGCCATATTCGCGGTCTGCTGGTGCGTGATCCCCAAGCAGCTTTACTCTCCTTCCCCCCCTGAATTAATCCTTGAAAGCCCCATCTACTAATATCATACTGTTACTTGAAGAAGATTTTAGGCACATAGTGATACACCCATGTTACTTATAACATTGACCAAAGCTCAGCAACGGCTTGCCGAAAATATTCGCCAGCGCCGATTGGAATTGGAGTTAACCCAGCAAGGACTTGCTGAGCGCTCGGGAGTACCGCTGCCCACCTTGCGCAAATTTGAGCAACAGGGGCAAATATCGCTGGAGTCATTCCTGAAGCTGCTGATGGTGCTGGGCGGGATAGAGGAGCTACTCAAGGCAACGCAGCCGAAGCCAGCGGAATTCACGTCGATTGATGATGTGCTGCGCACGAATAATGCGCCTGTCCGCAAACGAGGCCGCCGCAAGTGAATAGCCCGCTGCCAGTGCTTGAGATAAAGGTCGGCCTGGATTTTGGTGAAGGCATCCAAGCTGCAGGCCGTTTGGCCATGCGTGAGCGAAAGATTTATTTTGAGTACGACAGCACGTTTATCAAAAATGGGCTGGAAATATCCCCTTTCCACCTGCCTTCGAAGCCAGGCGTTAGCCGTTTTGAAGAAGGCCTGTTTGAAGGCCTGCCCGGCGTGTTCAACGACAGTTTGCCCGATGGCTGGGGACGTCTGCTGTTTGACCGCTATGCACGTACGCTGGGCATTTCGCCCGCCGAACTAACACCGCTGACACGGCTGGCACATGTTGGGCATCACGGCATGGGGGCGCTGGTTTATGAGCCCGACCACAGCGCAGATGCAGCAGATAGCACCATTGTTCTGGACAAGCTGGCTGAGCAGGCGCAAGAGGTGCTGAGCGGTGCGTCTGATGACGTTTTGAGCGAGCTGTTGAGTCTGAATGGATCCTCAGCAGGCGCTCGCCCCAAAGCGCTTATCGGGCTGGATAGTGAACGTCTACATATTGTTCATGGTTTACATCATGAACTGCCAGATAAGTACCAGCCTTGGCTTGTTAAATTATCCAGCAGCCAGGACGGCGCTGATGCAGGTGCTATCGAATATGTGTATGCGCTGATGGCCAGGGACGCAGGCCTCGATGTGCCAGAGGTGCATCTTTTCCCTGCCAGGCATGGCGCTGGTTATTTCGCCATCAAGCGCTTTGACAGAGACGGAAAGCAGCGGCTGCACATGCACTCTGCCTGCGGCTTACTGCATTCGGATTTCCGAACGCCCTCGCTTGACTATGAAGACTTGATTGCGCTGACCAGCCAGCTGACACGGGATATGCGCGAAGTGGAAAAAATGCTCCGGCTTGCGGTGTTTAATGTGCTGGCACATAACCGCGACGACCATGCCAAAAACTTCACCTTCCTGATGAATCCTAAAGGGCAATGGCGCCTGTCACCGGCTTATGACCTGACCTTTTCATCAGGGCCTGGAGGTGAGCAAAGCACCATGGTGATGGGCGAAGGCCGCAGTACAGGTATCGCTCACCTGATAAAGCTGAGCGAAGCAGCCAAAATTGCCAAACCCCGCATCCATGAAATTATAGCGCAAACACAAGCTGCACTTGCCCAATGGCCAGCCCTTGCCAAAAAGTTCGGGGTCAGCTCTGCAAATATCAAGCTGGTTAGTGGGGTGATTGTCCGTCTTTAACCTTGGCTAAACCTTAAAAACTCCAGCCGCGACGTCGGCTTTCTGTATTGCTCTAATCAAACTCTTTCGCTGGCTTTTCTGGCGAGATCCGCCTCAGTTTGCGACTCTTTGCCCACAGCACAGCTTTGGGCAGGGTGTCACCTTTAAACACGACCCGCAAAGCGTCTATCAACCAGCGCTCACGCTCGTCAAGTTCAGCAACATCCAGATGTCGCCAGTTGCGTTCATAAATATCCAGCGCTTCGCGGGGCGATAATATTTCGACATTCGAGATCTGCCAGGCCAGACGTTTGAGTTGCGGGTAGTCCACCAAGGGGATATTCACAGGAAGCCAACCTTCTTCGGGCTGCGGAGGAGGATTATGCGCATTTTCCAAAACGGGGTCGACCGCGACTGCCATATTAAGCACATCCAGCACGGCAAGATAAGCCCCGAAAGTGACAGATGGCTCACCATGCTCAATACGGTACAAGGTGACACGAGACATACCTGCCGACTCAGCAACGGCTGTGGCGTTTATACCCAGTGCTGTGCGCTTCAGTCTGATCTGGCTGCCAATTTTTTGCGCATTGGTTGCTACATCAGGGCTTACATGTGGGGTTTTTGCAGGCATAAAAACATCTAGAGAGTTAAAGTGTTTCTCATAATATATAAAAGCAAGTTTTTGTCAATAATGAGAAACGTTTTACTGGAAGCGGTCGTGCAGAGAGAATCACGCCTCCCGCATCTGCGCAACAATCTCGCCCAGACGCTGCACGGCGCTGATGGATTCTTCGGGATCCAGCGCCTCGCTGTCATTGTTAAAGTCACCCTCGGCCTGGGCCTGCACCAGCAGGCCATCGCGGCGCGGGTAAACGGACACACGGCGACTGCCATAAAAGAAACCATAGTCCAGCTCCGGTTGCGCAATCAGTTTAGCGGTTTGGCCGCGCACCGGAATGATGGAGTCATCGCCGAGCAGGGCCCGAGCGCCGTAGCCAGTGCAGTTGATGATGCTGCGCTCATCAATGGCCGCAAAATCACGCGCGTCCTGCATCACAAACGTTTCGATGACGCCGCCCTGGGCAAGGAACTGCATCATCAAAGAACGGGTGTACTCAGCAATGTTGAAGATCAGCGCCGGGCGCCTGCGCACATAGGGCGCGGGAAATGGGTGGGAGCTTACCGTAACGGTCTGCGGCGTGATGTCGCGCAGCAGTGCGCGCTCCAGGTCGGGATAGTCGGGCTCCTCAGATCTGACGGGCGGGCGCGGTGCGTCAAAGGGCAGATCGGACAAATTGTACATGTCGCGCCACTCGATCGGATGACTGTCAACGCCCAGGTAAGACTGGAAGCGCCGGAAAGAATAACGCGCCATCTGTTCCCACTGGTTGGCAAATGCGGGGGCAAACTGCGTGCTGACGATGCGCGAGTCGGGTGTAAATGAACCCGTCGCCCGGTACGACGACGCATACGGGTGACGATCTTTGGCATAAATCGTGACCTTAAATCCGGCCTGTTGCGCTACCAGCGCCGTGGTCAAACCAATTGCGCCGCAGCCAATCACCGCCAGTTCTTTGCGCGCATGTGCTTTGGCCATCTCTACAGCAATCTGACCTGATCCCCAGGACAGCGACCAGCCGCTGCCGCCATGGCCATAATTATGCACCACATTTTTACGTCCGATACGCTCAGACTCGATGCGCGGACCCTGAAGGCGAAAAGGCCGGGTACAGACATTCATCTCGATAATACGGTCCGGAGTGGCGATTATCGGCGCCAGTGGTCTGGAGCCACTCACCAGATGGGCGTTGGCTTCAGGTGTAAGGGCGGGTGTCGATGGGGCCGATGGGGGCGAGAGCTTCGAGGCTGTTGAGGACGCCAACGCAGCCGGCGCCTGGTCCGCAGACAGCGCCGAATTAATCGGGATTGTGCCCAGCAGCGCGGCTGCGCCTTTCAGGAAATTGCGTCGTTGCATGTTAATATCCTTTTAGCACGGCCATTTTTCTATTTTTTCACAGGCGTCATTCAATGAAAGAAACCAATGTGAGTTTAAACACTCGTCCCTCCCACGGAAGGATTGCTGCCAGAACAAAAAACGTTTCCGCGGAAACGTTTTTAAGTATCGTTCATGACACCGATACATGGTCCCGGACCCCAATGAACGATGGGCAATAAGACCTGGCCGATTATATGTGATTAAAATCTGTTATAAAAATAGCGATTTGAATAAATTCTATTAAAAAACTCCCGGTATCACTTCACAAAATTATCGATGCCAGATCCTATGGCAGGCTGCCACAGCATAGTAGATCCAGCACTCCAAGCAGTAAAAAAAACGTTTCTGCGGAAACGTTTTTTTGTTTGGTAGATGGCTACAAATTCCCATCACCCTGCCCCAACACCGACTTGTTTGATCGCTTACCCATAAACTGCCCGGAATGTCGTGTCTGAGGCGATGAAACCCGAACCGCATCCAAACGTGAGAGCCTGGCTCAATAAGCAGGCCGCTGAAACGCTGTATCTGTCCAGTATTACGTTGGCCGAACTACTGTTTGGCATTGGGGCCCCGCCTGATGGTAAGCGCAAGGACATGCCGGGCCAGGCCTTGGACGGCTTAATGGCGCTGATTGAAGGGCGTGTTCTGTCATTTGATTCTGCCGCCGCGCTTCAGTACGCCGAACTTGCCATTGCAGCCCGTGCTGCAGGGCGTGGCTTGCCGGCACCGGATGGCTACATTGCGGCAATTGCTGTATCAAAGGGATTCAAAGTTGCATCGCGTGACAGTGCCGCCTTTGAAGCGGCACATGTAGAACTGATTAATCCCTAGAACTAGTGCCTATCCTGCCAGAGCGCGAAGCCCAGGAAGCGCGGAATAGCCCAGCAGAACAAAAAACGTTTCCGCAGAAACGTTTTTAACGTCTGGCTAGTGGCAATCTCACTTAGACACCACTAAAAACGCAACTGGAGTGTGATAACACAGGTGTGTTTTGACACTATGATCACGATTTTATGGGTCTGTTCCTGGATGAATCGAGACGCCCAATCGAGACGCCAATCGACAAATCCTACAAATCCAGCTTCTCGGCAGCAAGGCTTGCCAGAAAGGCAGAGCGACTCTTGATACCATGCAGGGCCACGTATTCATCAATCCTGCGAATCACCACACCAGGAAGCGTGACGTTGATCTTCTCCGTTCGACCCAGGTAGGGCGTGATGTCAATCTCCACAAATCCCCATCCACAGTTTTCAAACTGCCGCAATTTGCGATACTCAGCAACCTTACCTGGGCGCGGGATCGGCTTACCTGACTTGGCAAGCTCGGCCAGTTGGATATGAGCGACCTCAACTGCGCCGAGGTAAGCTTGCTCCAGTGAATCTGCCGCTGTAATTGCACCAGGAATATCAGGTAGTACGATGCCAGATGCTGTGCTGTCATCACCCCACTCTATCGCAACAGGGTATTGCATATGCGCGCCTCTCTCGGAAATCATATTTGATTTAACCTCGCGTGCCTCATGATTGCGGAGACTGTGCCCGGCGGCAGGTCTTTCCGCGCATGCGGCACCACTACTGTTTGAGTATGTTGAAATGCTTAAAAATGTGGTGACTACCTCGCACTCGCGTAAGCTGCCAACCCGCCTTTGTTAATTCGCTGATCAGCATTTTGCTGTTCATTACTGCCATCCTTGGCTTGTAGAAATATAACCCTGGAGTTATTAAAATACAATGGGGGTATATTCGGTGCGAACCAAATCACTGGCGACTTTGAAGCCCGAAGATTTGATAATCACAGTTTCTTTGCCCATCGCTTGGGCCAAACCTATTTCATAGTAGATATTAGCCAATGTTCCGGGTTTCATACTTTCATGACACACGGCAATACTGATTGGCGTTGCCGCGATCAGGCGCCATATCTTCATCAGAATATCTTTGCCGGTGACTTTATGAGTGGCATCCACTGGTGTGATATTCGATGCCAGACATCGCAGATTTAGCTTCTCTCGCATATGACCAAGAGCTGGGTGAATCTCACCACCCATCTGGGTCATTACAAAGCAGTGTCGAGGCATTGATTTTACGTTGCTAGTTAACGCATCCCCATCCGTGGGGCTATAAATGATCACTTTAACTTCCTGGCGACAGGGACACCTTTGTACGGACCTTCCGATTTTTTGTGACTGACTATCTTTCCATCGGTACGGTCGATCTTGACGTAATGCCCGGTTCCAGGATTTTTACCTGAACCACATCATGCCCACGGGTTGTCGATTTGATTTCACTCATGAAGGTATTCCGAAACATTGGCACACTTTAAATATATAGCATACTGATATAGCTTGGACCAATCAGCGTTTGGTGGGCCTTTGGGGACGGAGGCACTGGGTGCCTTTGGCGCCGTTGGGGACGGAGAGATCAAATTTTGATCTCTCCGTCCCCAACTACACATGGGCGAAAAAGGTGCGCCACTGGCTGTGCGATTCGACTTGAATCTGCCGGGCCGCCAAACCATCAACACACGCATCAAGCACAACGGAAATGTGCGCAATATTCAATACCAGCTGCAGTCATTGCCTTTGTACCTGGTCGAGCGCCTACCCGACCTGCTGAGCGTTTAAACACCGATCAACGGCAGACTAAACCTTAAAAAACTCCCGATACCACTTCACAAAATTATCGATACCCAGCTGCACCGGCGTGTTCGGTTTGTAATCCAGATCCGCCACCAGATCATCCACGTTCGCGTAAGTCGCGGGCACATCTCCTGCCTGTAAAGGCATCATCACTTTCTCGATGGTCTTGCCCAGCGCTTTCTCAATCGCCTCAATGAAATGCATCAACTCCACCGGGTTGTTATTGCCGATATTGTAGAGCTTGTAAGGCGCGGATGAACTGCCAGGGTCCGGATTCATACCAGTCCACTGCGGGTTGGGCTGCGCCGGGTTGTCGATAACCCGCACCACACCTTCAACGATGTCATCAATGTAGGTGAAATCGCGCAGCATTTTGCCGTGGTTGAACACCTGAATCGGCTTGCCTTCCAGCGCAGCTTTGGTAAACAGAAACAGCGCCATGTCCGGCCTGCCCCAGGGGCCATAGACCGTGAAGAATCGCAGACCGGTGGTGGAGATGCCATACAGGTGGCTGTAGGTATGCGCCATCAGCTCATTGGATTTCTTGCTGGCTGCATACAGACTCATCGGGTGATCGACATTGTCCGAGGTCGAGAACGGCAGATCTTCATTGAGCCCGTAGACCGAGGAGCTGGAGGCATAAGAAAGATTCTTGACGCCATGGTGACGACAGGCTTCAAGGATATGCAGGAAACCAACGATATTGGAATCAATATAGGCGCCGGGGTTCTGCAGGGAGTAACGCACACCGGCCTGAGCTGCAAGATTGCAGACGGCATCGAACTGCTCGGCTTCGAACAGGGCGTCTATCGAATCGCGATCTTCCAGATGCATTTTGACGAAGCGGTAATTGGGATTAGTCGATGACCTGATCAGTTCATTATCTTCGATGTCGGCTTCGTTGATGCCAGCGCGCTGCAGACGGCCGTATTTGACGCTCTGGTCATAATAGTCGTTGATGCAGTCCAGGCCGACCACTTCATCGCCGCGTTTGAGCAAACGCTGGGCGAGGTGTGAGCCGATGAAGCCGGCGGTGCCGGTGACGAGAATTTTCATCAAACTTCCTTTTAAGTGCAGACTCACTGCCGAGCTGATTCCTGCAGACCTTTTCCGCAAGCTTCAGAGCAGCTCTGGCAGAGCGAATTTTATAGCGCGCCGTCGGAGAGTGCCAGCACAGACTTGATGTCATAGACCACCAGATTGGGCGCTGGCTTAACATCGAGGGTTTTGAATATATCATGAGCTACAGCCAGCACCACCGCGGCGTACAGACTCAAATCCGGCAATGCACCACTATCGAGCATGTTGATACCGTAAGCCTGCTTCACATCGGCTCCGTCCGCCCAGGGGTCGTACACATCAATATTGCAGCCAAAATCCTGCAGTTCCCGGACCACATCAATAACGCGGGAATTGCGGATATCCGGACAATTTTCTTTAAACGCGATACCCAGCACCAGCACCCGGGAACCTTCAACACGGGAACCTTTATGGATCATCAGTTTGACAACCTGGTTCGCCACATAGATACCCATATTGTCATTAAGGCGTCGACCCGCAAGGATGATCTCCGGGTTATAGCCAATCTCCTGCGCTTTATGCGTCAGGTAATAGGGGTCAACACCGATACAGTGCCCGCCGACCAGGCCAGGTTTAAACTGCAGAAAATTCCATTTGGTAGAGGCCGCGTCCAGAACGTCTTTGGTGCAGATATGCATTTTGTTAAAGATCATTGCCAACTCGTTCACGAAGGCAATATTGACATCGCGCTGAGCGTTCTCGATCACTTTAGCCGCTTCTGCCACCCGAATACTTGGCGCCATATGCGTGCCTGCAGTGATGATACTTTTGTATAAGTCATCAACCTTGCGAGCGACTGCAGGCGTTGAACCCGAGGTCACTTTTTTGATGTTGGTGACGCTGTGCAACTTGTCACCAGGATTAATGCGTTCAGGCGAGTAGCCACAATAGAAATCCTGGTTAAACACTAGGCCCGAATGTTTTTCCAGCACGGGCACACAATCTTCTTCAGTAGCGCCCGGATAGACGGTGGATTCAAAGATGACGATATCGGCTTTTTTCAAGACCTTGCCCACAGTTTCTGACGCATTGCATAAGGGGCGCAGATCCGGGCGGCGATTCTTGTCGATCGGCGTAGGCACAGTGACTATGTAGTAGTTACAATCTGCCAGATCATTAATGTCGGTGCTGTACTGCAGACCCGTCTCAGCATTGATGGCCTGCAGTTCTTCCGCAGAGACTTCCAGCGTGCGGTCGTAGCCTTTGCGCAGTTCATCGACGCGGCGCTGAAAAATGTCAAAACCGACAGTGGGATATTTTTTAGCAAATTCGATACACAAAGGCAGCCCGACATAGCCCAGGCCGATAATCCCGATTTTTATGCGTTCCATGAAAAGTCCCTGAGATGAAAATCACCGACGTTCTGACACCTGTCATCGGTGTCCCAAGCGTACCGGCTTCCATCAGCTGTGGACTATCCTGTAATACCCCTATGATTTAACTAATTTCCGCAACGACTTCCGCAACTGGCAGGACGATATCAATCTGCTTCCCCGCCGCCGCTGCCATCTTCGAATATTCGCTCCGCAATGCCGCTCTGGCCTGGTCGCTGCCATGCACAATGCGGATCCGCGTAGGCCACCGGCGCATGCGCCGCACAAAGTTCACCAGATTCTGCTGGTCAGCATGAGCGCTGTAACCGCTGATGGTCTCCACCTGGCAGCGAACAGGGTATCGTTTACCATCCAGTTCAACCCAGGGTTCATTCACTGGGTCTTTCCTTGGGGCATTCCCTGGCGCATCCCCTGGCCCAGTGCTTAGCGCATTCCTTAACCCGATGCCAGCCCTTGGCCGACTCCCAAACTTCTGAATTATGTGTCCCGGCGTGCCCGGTGCCTGATAACCAACAAACAGCACACAGTGCTGCGGATCGTCGATCATCGCTTTCAGATAATTCACTATGCGCCCGCCTGCAGCCATGCCACTGGCGGCAATCACCACTGCGGGACGTCTGGTTTTAGCCAGATACTCAACAGTCTGTTCATGCTCCTGATGGGAATCTACGGTGTACAGAGTCTCAAAATCCAGCGGGTGCCGCCCTGCCCTGACTCGCTGCAGCGCCTCGTTATCCCAGTAAGGTTTCAGCTCTTTGTAGACCTCGGTAAATTTCGAGGCCAGCGGCGAGTCAACGATCACTTCCAGATAGTCGATATTGCCCAGGCTACCGGGGCTTTCATGATCGCCTTGGCTGTCATGACCTTTCCTTTCATAAATCAGGGATTCCAGTTCATACAACAACTCCTGAGTGCGGCCAATGCTGAACGCTGGAATCATCACAGTACCACCATTGGCCAGCGCATGTTCAAGCACGGCACGCAAACGCAGACGGCGTTCCCGGCGGCCCTCGTGCAGTTTGTTGCCGTAGGTGCTCTCGATAATCAAGGTATCAGCGCCATAGGGCGATTGCGGCGCTGGCAGCAAAGGGGCATGTGGCGCTCCCAGGTCGCCGGAGTAAACGGTACGATGAGATTGCCAGGGATCAGTGGATGAGTGCCGGCTCTTTAAGTCCAGCTCCACATAGGCTGAGCCCAGAATGTGGCCAGCACGCTGCAGGCGCACACGCAACAACAGATGATCGTCACTGTGAATTTCTTGCCAGTGTTTATAATCCAGCGGGCGCAGTTGTTGTTGAACGGTTTGCAGAAAACGAGTGATCAATTTCGCATCACGCGTGAAGCCCATTTTCAAGGCATCTTCGATAACCAGCGGAATTAAATGCGCGGAGGGAATACTGCAGTAGATCGGACCTTTATAGCCAGCGGCCAGAAGATAAGGCAGACGACCAATATGGTCGATGTGGACATGGGTAATGATGAGGGCTTGCACCGCACTCAAATCAAAAATAACTTCGTGTTGCTTTAAAGAATCTGAGAGTGCTTCCTGGCCTTGGAACAGGCCGCAGTCGACCAAAAGATGAACATCTGCGCGGGCAATGAAGCGGTGGCAACTGCCGGTGACTCCATTAGCTGCACCGTGGTGCAAATACTGCGGGTAATTTGACTGGTTCATAATCGTTCCTTGATTATTATGTTTTCAGATTATCAATCCTTGTTTTTGGCAATCAGCAAGCCGAACGATATCCCAATAGCTGCGCCAATTCCATCGGCCAAGAAATCAGCAGCGCTTGCGCCTCGGCCGGGGATGAAGTATTGCAAGATCTCGGTAACGCCGGCATAGGCGATCAGGAATAAAAACAGTGGTAACCAGCTGCGGGTCTGGTTCAGCCAGCCGAGTGTCAGCAAAAAGCCACTTAGTGCGAACAACATAACATGTATGACTTTATCGATGGGTAAAGTGCTTACGGCTTGATCAGGAGATTGCCAGGGCCACCATGGTGATATTTTCAAAACCAGGTATTCGATCATGCTCCCGGGCATCAGGAGAATGATTAAGGATGGTAATCATTATTTGATAGGTGTAATGAATTTTTTAAATTTAAAAAGACCGTCAATGGTTGCAGAGGTTATCACCACTGGCGTTCTCGCTGCACAGGTCGTAAAATCTGGCTCGGCGATGACTTCGCCTCTGTACATGCTACAGTTCGTTGGCAGTGCCAATGCTGTGTGTGGCGCTGTTGAGAATGTTTTTTTCTTGTTAGCCTACGATCCTTGCAACATCCGTCGGATAAACACAATCATCAGCGCCAGCATACCACCAACCATAGTGCCAATGATGGCTATCAAAGCACGACGCGGTGCCGACTTCCTGTCCGGCACCACCGCAGGATCAATCACCCGAAACACGTACTCATCGCGCACATCGGCCAGCATGGTGATGCGAGTTTGTGATTCGATCAGTTGATAAAACACGCGCTGCATATCCACCAATTGCGTTTGCTCTAGTTGCCTACGCAGGTAAGCAATGGCACTATTGGCTTCGCGAACATCTCGCGCCCTTACTTCTTGGTTGAGCGCAGCTATTAGTGTGTTGGTCCACTCGGCCGCTTCTTGCGGGTTATGCCAATCAATGGCCACACTCACTATGCCGGTATCGCGGTTCGGGCCTGTCACGCTCATGATGTCATAAAATTCACGATAAGCGTCATGTGATGTGGGCATGCCTTTCTTCAGCAACCACTCATTTGTCGCTGAGTTAAATGCCTTTTCGTCAATCTCTGACTGCTGGTTGCGCTTATCCCAACTCGTTGCAAACAGCGGCACCAACAACTTGTTCTGATCGATAAACCGTCCGATAAACTGCCTTGACTGCAAAATAGCCAGCGCCGTGCTGACGTTGTCACCGCCGCCAGCGCCTACATTTACACCCAGTAGCGCTGCGGCCCCGCCCAGTTGCGACATCATGCCACCGTTCTGTTGGGTTTCTGCCGGGGCCAGTGTGATCTCAGCGCGGTATATTTCTGTCATCAACAAGGCCACGATCACAGAGAGAATGGCGGCTGCGGTGGTTATGCCAACAATCAACCACTTCTCCGCCCACAGCACCCCAAACAACTCGCGCAGGTCTATCTCATCATCCGCATAGGGCTGTTGAGAGTGCGGATACGAGGAAGCCCCTGGGGGCATATCGCGCGGATCAAAGGTTTGTTGGTCCATCAGCTGCCTATCCTTTCAAGTGCTCGCAAGGTGGTGCTGATGTTGAACAATATCTGCGAGATATTGCGCCACACCACCAGGTAGTTGCTCTGCCGTGCGTTAAATGGCACCACGATGCTGTCGCCTGGCTCTATGCGTGCGCCCTGCTGGAAGAACCAGCGGCTGTCACCGTAGGCAACCACCTCGCCATTGGATCTGATGATAAATACATTGTTGCGGTCGGCGCTGGGCGTGTAACCCCCGCTGCGGCCTATATAGTCACCCACCGAAGCGCCTCGTCGGTGCAGGTGGCTGGTGGCCCTGTTGACCTCACCTATCACGCTGATTTCCTGCTGAGTGCGGGGAATCAACAGGCGGTCGCCGTCGCGCAGAATCACATCATAGTCGACGCTGCTGCGCTGATTGATGTTCAGTGCTGCCGGCAGGTTGATGGCCAGGCGGCCAAGGGCCTGGCTCTGGTCGATCAGGGCCAGCATCTGGTTGATGTCGCCCGTGGGCATGGTGGTCTCTTCACTGCCTTGCAGGCTGCGGGTGACCAGATCACGTTGCAGGCGGGCACGGAATTCATCCAGCATGCGTTGTTCATTCTGGCGTAGCTCTTCGCGCAGGAAGATGGCGGCGCGCGGGTCGGCAAATTCAGTCAGGCCACCGGCGCGGGCGATCAGGCTGGTGAGGGTTTCTTCTTTGGTGATGCTGTAGCTGCCGGGCGAGCGCACTTCGCCGCCCAGAGTGACAGTTTCGTTATCGGTCCAATTGGACATCTGGCGGATGACCAACTGGTCGAAGGGGTTAAGCTGCAGGTCCAGGCCCGTGCTGCCCGGGGACTGCAGATTGACGGGTACATGGCCGATGATTCGGCCGACATCTGGCTCGGCGTCGTAGCGGGTAACTTCGGCGCCATTGGTGTCGGCGCTTTCTGTGAAGCCGCCGGCTATCTGAATCAAGTCACCGACATTCAGGCTGCGATGCAGGGGGTAGTTGCCAGGGAAGCGCACATTGCCGCGCACGCTGACAATGTTGGTGGGCTTGTTATTGTTGGCCTGTGCGCGCAGTTTAGCCAATGTGCTGGCCAGCAGGTCGTC
>Ga0209702_10000928_pt1 | contig 59609 bp, 42 predicted proteins | sample FRY01_FD_187210 | JGI IMG/M metagenome (GOLD analysis project Ga0209702, IMG submission 187210) | Freshwater microbial communities from Lake Fryxell liftoff mats and glacier meltwater in Antarctica - FRY-01 (SPAdes) (version 2) | ecosystem: Environmental > Aquatic > Freshwater > Ice > Glacier...
CAGACACGACACTTCTCCGCATTTTGTGCAGAGAAAATGTGGATGGTCTTCGCCATGAGATCCAGCTTTACCGGGCCGCTTCAGCTCAAACCGCCAGACATGATCGCCTAGCTCCACGCGAGTCACGAGCTTCGCCTCGGTCAACTCGGTCAGGTTTCTGTAGATCGTAGCGCGATCGAAACCGCGATCGGCCAATGCGTCAGAAACATCCGCATGCGTTTCTGGACCACTCGCCGCCATCAAGTGTTGCATGACAGTCAGCCTCGCTGCGGTGCAACGCAGGCCAACCGCTCGGATGCGGGCCTTGACGGCGTCGTGAGCCAACGGTTTTTGAGCCTTCATAGGGGGTCAGTCTACACCAACCTCAATCGTCCCGATTCTAAAAATTGCGGCACAAAAAAGAGCGGCTGCCGCTGTCGAAAGACAACCCCTCTTAAGAACTCTTTATGCCAGCACCTCTGGCGGCCCTCTGGCTCGATCCATTCTCTCATTTTCAGGCTGTTTTTGCCCCCTCAAAAAACTTCGCTTGACTCGCCAAACCCTCACGCTACATTCACGCCCCGGGCCATATGAGGTGGTCCTTGGGAATGTCCGTACCACATCTTGCGATAGCATGCAGAAGGAGCTGCTTTCTCTCAACTCGCATTTCAAGGGCTTTTAAACCCGTTTTCCGCCCGCATCCCATTGCCGCCGATCAGCCGATACCACTTGCACCGTCACTATACGGAAGTATACTTCATTCGCTCACTCGATTCTCTTGCACAGGAGCATTCAACCGATGGCATCTTTCTCAACATCTGCAGCCGGATCGTCTACCGCTGGCCCCCGTTCCAAAAAGGCTGCCTCGCAAGGCACTCAATCGACCGCGTCGGCCGCGCGCATTCCAATCGAGATGCATCCCACATTCTGCCCAGCCGATGCCAAGAGCCCGTTTGACACAACCGAATGGGATCTTCGCACCGCTGCGATCAAGGGCGAGGACGGCAAAGTGCTCTTTGAGCAACCGGCCTGCGAAATCCCAGCCGCCTGGAGCCAGCTAGCCACCAATGTCGTTGTCAGTAAATATTTCTATGGAGAAATTCACACCCCCGAGCGGGAGCACTCCGTCAAGCAACTGGTCCACCGCGTGGCCCGCACGATTGCCGATTGGGGTATCGCCGACGGCTACTTTAAAACCGCCGAGGATGGCGAGACATTCTACCGCGATCTGTCTTGGCTGTGCGTCCACCAGCACGGGGCCTTCAATTCTCCGGTCTGGTTCAATGTCGGTCTCTATGCTCAATATGGTGTCAAGGGCACGCCCTGCAACTGGCGTTGGGATGAGGCCACGCAGGATGTCGTGCAGCCGGAGAATCCCTACGAATATCCCCAAGGCAGTGCCTGCTTTATTCAAAGCGTCAAAGACAACATGGAAGACATCATGGAGCTGGCCCGCAGCGAAGCGATGCTCTTTAAGTTTGGCTCCGGCACAGGCACCGACCTCTCCACACTCCGCAGCCAGCGAGAAAAACTGGCTGGCGGCGGCAAGCCCTCCGGCCCGCTCTCGTTTATGCGGGTCTACGACCAGGTGGCGGCGGTCGTCAAGAGCGGTGGCAAGACGCGACGGGCTGCCAAGATGCAGTCCTTGAAGGTCACGCATCCCGACATCATGGAATTTATCGAGTGCAAGGCGAAGGAGGAAAAGAAGGCTCGCGTGCTGATCGAGAAGGGGGGCTACGATGCCAATTTTAACGGCGAAGCGTATAGCTCGATTCTGTTTCAAAATGCCAACCTCTCGGTGCGGCTGACCGACGAGTTTCTGGAAGCCGCCGATCGCGACGATACATGGACCACTCGCTGGGTCACCGATTCGACCAAGGCCGGTCCTTCCTTCAAGGCCCGCGATGTGCTGAGTCGAATGGCCGAATGCGCCTGGCAGTGCGGCGATCCGGGCGTGCAATACGACACGACGATCAACCGCTGGCACACCTGCCCCAACTCCGGGCGGATCAACGCCAGTAATCCGTGTTCAGAATATATGTTTCTGGACGACACAGCCTGCAATCTTGCCAGCATCAATCTGATGAAGTTTCGCAAGCCCGACGGCACATTTGAAGTCGATCGATTTTCAACCGCCTGTAAGATTTTCCTCGTGGCTCAGGAAATTCTCGTCGATCACGCCAGCTATCCAACCAAGCGAATCGCCAAGAATAGCCATCTTTTCCGCCCCCTGGGACTCGGCTACTCCAATCTAGGCAGCGTGCTGATGGCCGACGGTCTAGCCTACGACAGCGACGCCGGCAGAGGCCTGTGCGGAGCCATCACAGCCATCCTGCACGGCGTAGCCAATCGCACCAGTGCCGAACTGGCTGCTGCAGTCGGCGCGTTTGAGGGTTATGCCGCCAACCGCGAGCCGATGCTCAATGTGATGCAGATGCATCGGGATGCTGTCGAGCACATCGACGCGAGTTGCCCCGAGTATTTGCGATCGGCTGCCCGCGATATCTGGGACGGTGTGCTGGCCCACGGCCGGCGGCACGGATTCCGCAACGCGCAGGCAACAGTGCTGGCACCGACCGGCACGATCAGTTTTCTAATGGACTGCGACACCACCGGCATCGAGCCCGACATTGCCCTCGTCAAATACAAGCAGCTCGCCGGTGGCGGCATGCTCAAGATCGTCAATCAAACGGTACCGCTCTCCCTACGAACTCTGGGCTACGACGAGCCGGCGGTCGAAGCGATTTTAAGTTTCATTGATAAAAACGACACGATTGAAGGGGCGCCTGGCCTCAAGGATCAGCATCTCTCTGTTTTTGACTGTGCGTTTAAGCCACGGTTGGGCGTTCGCTCAATTGCCTGGGAGGCTCATGTCAAAATGATGGCGGCCGCCCAGCCCTTCATCTCGGGAGCGATTTCCAAAACGGTCAACATGCCCCGTGAAACCACGCCTGCAGATATTGCCGGGGCCTATGCCGAGGGTTGGCGGATGGGGCTCAAGGCCCTGGCCATCTACCGCGATGGCTCCAAGGAGAGCCAGCCGCTCTCCACGAGTACAGAAGCCGACAAGGCTGCCGCGAAGGTCATTCCCACACCGCGCCGCGAACGCCTTCCGGACACCCGCCGCAGTGTGACCCACAAATTTAATGTGGGGGGCCACGAGGGCTACATCACTGTTGGCCTCTACGACGACGGCCGGGCCGGCGAACTGTTTATCACGATGGCCAAAGAAGGCAGCACCATCGGCGGTTTGATGGACGCCTTTGGCACAGCGGTGTCGATGAGCCTGCAGTATGGCGTGCCGCTGGAGGTGTATGTGAAGAAGTTCTCGCACACCCGATTCGAGCCTTGGGGCTACACGAAAAACCCCGACATCCCCGTGGCCAAGAGCCTTGTCGACTACATCTTCCGCTGGATGGGCACGGAATTTATTCAGGGATTTCGCGAGGCTAATCGTCCCGGTGGACATCGCAGTGCTGCACACAGCGGCGAGGAGTCGGCCTCTGGCGACGACGCGGAAAGTGAGCGCAAGCCCGCCGCCACGATGGCGAGCGGGCTGGCTGAAGGACAGGGAAAGTCCAAGACAACGGGTGAATCAACCGGCAGTCGAGGCAAGTTTCCAGCCGCCAGTGGAAAATCGGCCAGCAATGGGGTTGCCAATGGAACAGGCACTGGCAATGGTCATGCGAGTCCTGCCGTTCGGTCCAGTCAGCAAAATGGCACGGCTGCACTGCTGGAGCGGGCTGGTGTAGCGATGCGGATCGATCCCACTGCAAGTGCTGCCGATCGTCAGAGTCAGTTTGCTAAGTTTCAAATCGATGCTCCGGCCTGCGATAACTGCGGGGCGATCACGGTTCGCAATGGCAACTGTTATCTCTGTCACAACTGCGGGAACAGCATGGGCTGCTCGTAATCTCTGCAATCAAAAGTCTGCTCTGTGGATCGCGGAATTTCACGGCCTTTTTTACCCGGTAGCTCTGCTGTAAAGTTTGCCTTTTCTAGCGAAACCACCGACGGTGACGAATGCGCCCTCCGGGCTAAAATCGACTGAAGCTACTGGCGTCTGGCAGCCGAAATTTATCTCGTCGAAACAATCTTCGAGTCCTGTTGCCGCATCCGTCGGAGGTGCCAAACCTATCGCGTTGGTCCGGATCCTTTGAAAAGCTCGTGCTCGTCACGGGCCCGATCCGCATCAGTTTCGCAATTTCCTACCCCGTTCGCAGGCGGTTGACAGGTTCGATACACAAAAAGGCCGTGGCAGTCCCAAGCTGCCACGGCCTTTTCTTTTTGGGCTCCTTCGCCGAATCCGTCGGCTACGGCGTCCCTCGCTGCCTTCCTGAAAAGCCCGTAGTGCCAGCGAGGGAGGGTTGGCGTGCCGAAACTGTTGAAAGCCACCGCTATATTTTGGCGATGGTTTTATATCCCACACCCCGTTGCTCGCGCTCCGGGCTTCCTAGAGACGGGGAGGCTCTTTTTGCGGCTGTTTGCAGCGATTGTGCGGATCATTTTCTGGCCAGATTCCCCGTCCCTACAATCTGACCCTTGTCTGGGTTGTTAAAATTAGCATCCCCACTCACTGTGCGGTAGAGTTCTCCTGTGGGTTTTTTCTGCTGCACCCTGCGGCAACCCCGCATCGATCGAATGCCTGCTTTTTTTGAGGTGACTCTTGCGACGTTGGGCACGTATTTTTCTTGTCGTTGTTTTGGCCTTGACGCTCTCGATTGATTCGGCATCGGCCTGCCGATTCCGCAGAAGCCACTGCCGGCCGGTCAATCGGTGCACCACCTCCTCTTCTTTTTCTGAGTCTGGAAACGCCTGTTGCAATTCAACTCAAGTGATTGTCTGCTGCCCCCCTCTGCATTGCTGCATCCCAGCAGATGGGTCGGCGCGAGCTGTTGTGACTGACAAGGTGACTGACAAGGTGGAGACAGTTGTTCAAGAGCCGACTCCTGCCCTACCGGGTTCTTTGCCGACAGAGCTCTTCGAAGAAAAGCCGCTCCCCGTACCACCAAAACAGGTACAGGCTCCAGTCGTCGACCCAATCGATGAGATTCTAGAGGCCCGCGATCCGGTTGCGCCGGCATCGGGGGAGCAACCTCTTCCCGTGGTCGCCAATCCGAGCCCTGCTCTGCCCGTTCAGAAAAACCCCGAGCCCGTTTTGCTCCCCACGGAAAATGAAGTCCCGCCGGCAGCAAAAAAACCTGTCGATTCTGCGCCCATCGACGACGATCTCTTTAAAGAGACTCCGGTTCAAGAACCATCGGTTTCCGAGCCCTCGCCGCAGCCTCTGCCCACCGAATCGCCAGCGATAGAGCCAGCGATAGAGCCAGCGATAGAGCCAGCCGATATTCCAGCCGATATTCCAGCCGAAGAAGTCATGGAAGAGCCTGCTGCAAAAGTAAGCCCGGCGGTCGATCAGGCTCTCCCTCCTGTGCCAGCCGCTGAGCCAGCCGTGCCGACTGTGATCGAAGAGGAAAATCTGTTCGATGAAGCAGCCGAAGAGGATCATTCCTCGGCTTTGCCCGTCGCCGCGAAACCGGAGCCAAAACCCGCCCTCGAGCCTGGCGAAGAAATCGTACCGCCTGGCGAAGAAATCTTTGACGAAGTGCTGGACGAAGTGATAGCCAAGGAACCGGTTGCCCTTGGGACTGAAAAAACTCCGGCCCAGGCCGCCTCCTCCGACGATCTTTTCAACGAAACACCGGTGCAAAATCAAGCCGCCAGCGACGCTGCGGGGGATGCACAGGAGCCTGCAGCAGAAGTCATGCCAGCCGATGAGGTTCCTGCTGCCGACGATGTGCTGGAAGACCAGCCCGAGGAGACCGAGGAAAAAGATCCGTTCGCTGGCATCACGACCCCGCTCAAGGCGACCCACGAACCGACCCGTCGCTGGCTGGACAACACCGGCCTGCACGAGACGGTTGGCAAACTTGTCGAGGTGCAAACGGATTGGATTCGGATTCTCAAAACAAACGGCGCTTTCTCGACAGTGCCTCTGGCGCGACTCTGCCCGCACGATCAAGCTTATGTGGCCGCCACGGGCGCCAGATTGGCAGCGGAACAGCGTTCCCAGCAGGCGGAGCCCACGGAAACAGCAGGTCTCTAAAAACGAGCCCAGCCCAGGCGGAGCGATTCGCCTGCTCCCGCCGAATTACTTTTCGTCAAGCACAGCCACCGTTTCAAACGCCTTGCCTTCCAGCATCTCCAGAGACGCCCCGCCTCCGGTCGAAACATGGCTCACCTTCTCGGCGTAGCCCATCTGCTCGACTGCCGCCGCTGAATCACCGCCGCCGATGATCGTAATCGCACCCAAACTCGTGGCTTCGGCCACTGCCTCGGCAACGATCCTCGTGCCGGCGTCAAAGGGTGGCATCTCAAAAACACCCATCGGCCCGTTCCAGACAACGGTGCCCGCCCCGCGGATGATGGCCGCATACTGACTGGCGGTCTTGGGCCCGATATCGAGACCCTCAAAGCCGTCTGGAATCTCGCCCGCCTTGACGATCTGTTTGTTGGCCCCGGCTGAAAAATCATCGGCGCAGTGCGTGTCGAGCGGTACGACGAGTTTTGAGCCACCCATGGCTATCAGTTGCTTGGCGAGATCAACCTTATCTTTTTCCACCAGCGACTTTCCTGTCTGCCCTCCCTCGGCCAGCGAAAATGTATACGCCATCGCGCCGCCGATCAGCACATGGTCACAGATGCTGAGCAAATTTTGGATGACGGCAATTTTGTCAGACACTTTCTTGCCACCAAGGATCGCCACGAATGGTCGCTTGGGAGAGACAATCGCATCGGAAAGATAGGCGATCTCCTTACTGACCAGAAAGCCGACCACGGCTGGTTTTCCCAGAGCCTTCATGGCTACAGGCACAGCGTGCATGCTGGCCTCGGTGCGGTGGCACGTGCCAAAGGCGTCGTTGACATAGGCGTCGGCGAGTGCGGCCAAACCGTTGACATACGCTAAGTCGTCCCCTTTTTTCTCCCCTTTGTTGAATCGCACATTTTCTACGACCAACACGCTACCGGCCGGCAGAGCCTGCGCCTTGGCGATTGAATCGACGCCCCCCGTGTCTGTTGCCAAGGCCACTGGTTGGCCCAGAAGTTCGCTCAGGCGACGGGCCACCGGTGCCAGTGAGAAGGCGGGTTCAAACCCCTTCCCGGCCGGACGGCCGAGGTGCGACATTAGGATTGCCTTGCCGCCACGATCGAGAATCGACCGAATCGTCGGCAGTGCCATGCGGATTCGCCGATCGTCGGTGATGACGCTGGCCTCATCTTGAGGCACATTGAAATCGACACGCACCAAAACTGTTTTTCCACGAGGATCGATATCGGCGACTGTCTGCTTGGACATTGGGGCGTGTCTCCTTGTGATTAAAACTTGTGATTGTGATTAAAACGATTTGGCTCTGAAAACTCTGACTGGCTACGAGGGGATGTATTCAACAGAAGTGTCAGGGCCGCCGCAAGTCGTGTTCCTCATGCCCTGATTGGGTGTGATGCACGAGTCGCCAGCGATGGGTCGCCTTGCGTTAGGGTGCCGGCATCTCAATGACCGCCTTGAGCACACCGCTGTTGGGCTGCATCAGTCGCGGAAAGATTTCAATCGTTTCGGCAAAGCGCACGGTATGCGTGATCCACGGTCGCGTGTCGATTGTTCCCTCCTCTATGAGCCGGATAATCCGGGTAAAGTCGGCCGAGAGAGCGTTGCGACTGGCGCGAATCGTCAACTCTCGACGGTGCATCACAGCGGCGTGTGGAAACGAGATGTCGCTCTGCGTGATGCCCACATAAATAAGCCTGCCGCCGAAAGCGCAAAGTTCCAGAGCGCTCGACATGCTCGCATGGCTCCCCGTTGCATCGATGACAACATCGCAAAGCCTGCCATCGGTGAGCCGGGCAATCGTCTCTCCATCCGTCGCATCTCCCTTGGCCAGCACGCTGTCGGCAACCCCCATCATCTGGCGGACAAACTCCAATCGCGCAGCCATCCTGTCCATGACAATCACCCGTGCCCCCGACAGCTTGGCAAATTCCAGTGCCGAGAGCCCGATTGGCCCAGCGCCAATGATGAGCACCGTCTCTTGGGGCTGGGGTGCCCCACGGTTATTTGCGTGGCAACCGATCGCCAGCGTCTCCACCAGCGCGTTCTGGGCATGTGTCAGCCGAGGGCTCAGATGAAGCTTCCTGGCGGGCAGCTTGAAAAGTGGCTGGAGTCCCCCATCGCAATGAACGCCAAGCGTCTGGTTGTGCTCGCAACAGTTGGTCAGACCCCGCAGGCAGGCAGAGCACTGCTGACAATTGATGTAGGGTTCGACGCAGCAGCGATCACCTGGTTTGACTGCTGTCACGCCGGCCCCGACGGCCAGAACTTCCACGCCAAGTTCGTGCCCTGGAATCCGTGGGTAGCTGAAGAACGGCATCTTGCCGAGGTAGCCACCGTAATCGGTGCCGCAGATACCAACAGCGTGCACGCGAACGACCGCCTCACCAGGGCCGGGCGCTGCCGGCTCTGGCAGATCGACAAAACGAAACTCTTTGGGTTTTTCGAGGAGCAGTGCCTGCATCTGTTTTCCTTTCGGGGGTTCTGGACTAAAGGTTATAAAACCGCGTGGCCGTGCCACCCCACAGAGCATCCTGCTGTGTGCCAGAGAGCTGTGCAAAAAAGTCTCTGACAATCAAAGCGACCTCTGCGTATTGAGCCGAGAGGAGACAGACCGGCCAGTCGCTGCCAAACATCAGCCGATGGGGACCAAACGCCGCTAGCACAACCTCCAAATAGGGCACAAAATCATCTCTCTTCCACGTTTTCCAGGCCGCCTCTGTGACCAGCCCAGAAACTTTGCAGCAGACGTTTGCCTGCGAGGCCAAAGCGGCGATGTCGCGTTGCCAACTGGCGAAGTCGGCTGGCCGACCTGTTTTGATTCTCGGCTTGGCAATGTGGTCGAGCACAAACGGCTGCTCTGGTAGCAAAACCGCTAATTCAACTGCCGCCGGCAAGTGCTCTGGATAGAGCAAAAGATCGTAGGTCAGACCGTAGTGCCGCAAGTGGCCCAGTCCGCGCACAAACGCCGGCCCGAGGAGAAACCGTGGATCTGGCTCATCCTGCACAACGTGCCGCACGCCGACGAATTTTTGGTGACCCGAAAATTCCTGCAACTGTTCTGCCGCCTGCTCACTTTGCAGATCGACCCAGCCAACCACGCCCTGAATCAGCGGGTGAGCGGCGGCGAGCTCCAGCAGCCAGCGGCTCTCCTTTAATGTCTGCCTCGCCTGCACAGCGACCGTACCGCTGATGCCTTCGCCGCGAATATGCGGCTCCAGATCGACCGGCAGATAGTCTTGCGCAAGCAGTTGGCTCTCGGGGCCGATCCACGGATAGTCTGCGCTGGTGTACTGCCAAAAATGCTGGTGAGAATCGATCTGCATTTCAGTTGTTTTCGGGGAGGCCTTCGGTGTGGCCAATATTTTTGACCGGGGCGAAAATAGCCTGCACATCACGGAGAAGTTCTAGATCGAGTGGCGCTGCCGCCCACTCGGCCCAGTTGCGGATGTTGGCCGGATTCGCACTCCCGGCGATCGTTGTCGCGATGTCGGGGTTTGCCAAGGCAAACTGCAGGGCCAGCTTTGCAATGGGCGTGCCCCGGGCACGACAGAGTTCCGCTGCCTTTCTCGCAGCAGCCTTGACCTCGACAGGCTCCTTCAGCCACTCAGGCAAGGTCGCGTCGGTGAGCAGTCGAGCACTAAACGGTCCGGCGTGCATCACGCCGATTCCTTTTGCCTTGAGATAGGGGATCGTCTCGTCGGCAAACCGGGTGTTTTGCAGGGTGTATTGATTGTAGTTGAGCACGCAGTCGACATCGGTCTGCTCGCAGATAAACCGAAATATCTTCTGCGGATAGCCGCTGAATCCAATGAACCGCACTTTTCCGCTCTGGCGAATCTTTCGCAGCGCTGGCAGCGTTTCGTCGACAATCTGCTGCATCGGCACAAACTCTATGTCGTGGCAGAGAACAATATCGAGGTGATCGGTGCCGAGTCTGTGCAGCGACACATCGACGCTCTCGGCCACTCGCCGGGCTCCAAAATCAAAATGGGGCAGATCGTAGCGGCCCAGCTTTGTGCAGAGCAGATACTCTTCTCGTGGCACATTTTTCAGAGCCACCCCCAGGAGCACCTCACTCATGCCGCGGCCGTAGAAGGGGCTCGTATCAAAAAGTCGCATCCCGCATTCAATCGCCGCACGCACGCTGCCGAGTGCCTCCTCGAGTGTGATCGAGCGAAACTCCTGCCCCAGCGACGATGCGCCGAATGCAAGGATCGGTAGTTCAAGGCCGGTTTTTCCGAGCGGGCGTGTCTGCATTTCATTCCTTGCCAGAGGATTCTTCTAGGGGGCGATTGAGGCGTGTGAGCCATGGTGATGACGGCTTGATGCCGACCTCAACGGCAGCGAGTCGTTCGCTGTTTTTCAAAAGGTCCTGCATCCTACCGACAAAAGCAAGTTGGCCCACGGAGCTTGATCGGCTGTCTGTATCGTCAACACATGATCAGCCGACTCCACCGCCTTATAAAAATCCCACTTCATGATTGGCTCAAGCAGGCACTCACTCTGTGCCGCAGCGATGAGCCGACGGTACTCTGCCCAGACCAGCGGATCGCCCGGCGTGGCAGCGGCATACGGGTCGCTACGATCGACGCCCATCGTGAAGACCTCATCGATCTGCACCGTGCCAAGGATCGCCTCAAACACCTGTGCCACCGTCGGCACGCCAGGCAGCAACTGCAGTGAGACGAGCTCTGCCCGTGCGCCTCGCTTATTGGCTGCCGGATAATTGCCGTCCGCAATCAGCACCTTTGAGTGATGACCGGCCTGGGCAAGGACGCGGAGAATGTCGGGGTGGAGGAGGTTGGTATTGAGCATGATCTGATTTTATCACTCCACAGGAAAAAACTTGTACCCGTCACTTTGAGAGGCAGCGGCGCATGCTTTCGGCACTCTGCCTCGCGGCCTCAGTGGCCGTCGGCAGCGGGAAAATTTCTGCCGACAGATAGCCGTCGTACCCGATACTCCAGAGCGCGGCAACGATGGGATTGGGATCGGTCTGTCCTCGCCCCATCGCCCAACGATTGGAGTCGGCCCAATGAATGTGGCCGACGAGTGAGCCTGCCTCCAGAATCGCTCCTGCACTGTCGGCCTCCTCAATATTCATGTGGAAGAGATCGCAGAGGAGCCGAACATTGAGGCAGCCACGCCCCCGCAGAAACGCCGCCGCCTCGGCCTGCTGGGTGAACAGATTGGTCTCATAGCGGTTAAGCGGTTCATAGAGCAGCACCTGACCGTGACGAGAAGCGCGATCTCCAAGGCTTGCCAAGGCGTCAGCCAATAGATCCAGGCCCGTGTCGTGGACAATGTCCCCCTCAAATCGACCCTGCATTGAGCCGACGATCGCCGGCGCCCCAAACTCTCCGGCCACATCGATGATCCCGGCAATAAACGCTCGGGCTTGCGATCGCAGTTGGCTATCGGCGTGGCACAGATGAAGTCTGTGCTTGACCCAACCGGCGCCCGTGCCGACGGCGGCCAGCGAGAGATGGTGCGTGGCGAGCGCTTGCTTCAGTTCCTCTCGCGGAAACGCCTCCGCGCTTTCGGGAAAGACTTCAACTCCGTGAAATCCCAGTTCGGCGGCAGTCCGACAGCTCTCCTGCAAACCAGACGCACTCGGATCGCAGTGAAACACAAACGGCCCCTGCCTTGCTTCAGGCACCAAGCAGATCGTGACGGCTGACTTCATCATTTGCTGCTCACTTCGCAAAACTCGCCCGACGAACCCCGCCTATGTGGCTGTCAGCGTTTTTCCAGAAAAAGGGGGCAAAGGTGGCGGGCGTAGATATTTTCGGTCACCTGCTCGGCGACGATGGCACGATTCGATTTGAGCAGATCGGTGTATCGTGAGCCTTGCTGGGCCGCCACCTTGAACGACACATGGAGGAGTTGCCGCATGTTCGCGTTATAGTCGGGATGCGTCGGCACGTGACGGATGGCGGTGGCCAGCCGCGAGCCACTCCAACGATTCACCTTCTCAATCGCAGGCAACTGCCCGCAGTCGATGTCGATAACAGTCGCATACGGCCCGCAGAGTTCATCCACGTGCCCAATCGCGTAAGCGTAAATCTCGCGGGCCAACGCCAGCCCGTCGCCGCCAGACTCAGCCAACCCGATCAGCTCTTCCAGCCATGTTGTCCCGGCTGTTTTCAGATGCACGCCGGCGCCGGTTCGAGCCAGCGTGCGACGAATGATCGGATAGAGTGAAAACTTATCGCTCCCGCTGTGGACCGAAAGCTTGACGCTCGGCGGCAAGCCATACTGTTTGGACGCATACGCCAGCACCGCAATGTCGTCGGAAAACTCTCGCTCAAACTGGTCGAGATCACCTCCATAATCAACGCCTTTATTAAACCGGCCAGTAAACTTTGGCGCAATCGTATCCAGCGGAATCTGTTCGTCGGCCAGTAGAGCGAGAATCACCAGTAACTCTGGCGGCGTCTGCGGGGCATCGGTTTCATCCATGCTGACTTCCGTGACAAACTTCACGCCACCCCGTTTTTCAGCGATGTGGCGGTAAAGAGTACCGGCTTCTTTGGCCGCTAGAAGGTAGGTTCGCACGATCCCTTCGAGGCTGCTGCGCGATAATGCCAAGGGTTCTTCAATCCCCGAAATCGAAAGTCGCGTGGACAGTTCGCCGTGCCGGGCTACGAAGTTGTCCACAAGAGCGTCGGACGCCGGCTGTCCAATGCTGTCGGCGACATCGATCGTGAAAAAATTGCTGGCTTCAAGAAATCGCTCGACCGTATCGAGGCGAATGTGGTCGGCATCGACAAACCACGGATGCGGCCACTTGCGGGCAGCGACGGCCCGGTCGGCGGCCTCGCGGACGCTCGCTGGCTGGCTGCCGATCAATACATGCTCGCGGTTGGATTTATTCCAGACTGGCGCGACAAGAACGCCTTCCAGAGCGAGTCGCTCAAATGCGGCGAGTTGCGCTTCGGCCTCGTGGGCAAAGCGATCCCCAACGCCAAAAGAGTATCGTGGCAGTGCGAGCATTGGCTGTCTCTGCAAAAAAAATAGTCGGACAGGCAACGCTCTACGAGCCATTGAGCCATTCACCATCGCCGACTTGATAGGGAAAGCAATCATAGCTCCGCTGACATTCAGAGTTTCACGAGCGGTTGCCAGAGCGTCAAGTGACCGGCTAAGGGACCGGCTCAGGAACCGGCTCAGCATTGATGAACGACCTAGCTGCGGGAGAACCCAGTGGCTCTTTGGCGGAAAGAAATCGAGTCGCACATTCCATCCCAACAGGGGGTTCCTTTACACCCTCTAAGTCCAATTTCAATTGGGAAGTAGCCGTTGTTGGGTATTTTAAAATTGGCACACGCTTTTAAGTCTCTAGGACTCCTTGACAACTGCTTGACGGCGTGGCAGTCTCATAAGGCTCGATGATGACGAGCCGTGGATATTTATTTATGCACGGCCTGGTAAACCGAGTGCTTTGTCGCCGTTCAAGCGGCAGGGGAGTCTTTTGTGTTTCTATCCCACCAGTTTTTAGCCCACCCATTAAAGAGAACAAGATCATGAGCGGAAAAAAGTTGACGTCGTTCTGGATGGTGATTGCCTTGCTCCTGGCTATTTCAGCCACTGTTCAAGCTGCTGTGCCTGAGACCGTGCCGGTAGCAGACCCCGGTAATAAGTCCGACGCAACCGGATATGGTGGTGTTGCCCACGCCTATAAAATCGGCAAGTACGAGGTGACCAATGCCGAATACTGCGAGTTTCTCAATGCCGTCGCCAAGAGCGACACTCGAGACCTGTACGACACCCGCATGGCCGAAGAGTACGGCGGGATCGATCGCGGTGGTAATGCCGGCAGCTTCACCTACACCGTCAAGTCCGGCATGGCCAAGAAGCCCGTGGGCTATGTGACCTGGGAGAGTTGCCTTCGCTACATCAACTGGCTGACCAATGGACCCAGCAGCACTGAAACCGAAAAGGGCACCTACGACCTCAAGAGTGGCACGATTAAGCTGCCCAATCACGGTGAATTGGCAAAGGGCGAAACCGTCACATGGGCCATGCCAACTGAAAATGAATGGTACAAAGCAGCCTACTACGATCCGAAGAAGTCGGGTGGTGCTGGCTACTGGCAGTATCCAGGCAAGGGCTACACGGCCCCACCTGCCAATATCAACAGCAATACGCCAAACGATGGGGGTTCGCACACCGCTGCTCTGACTGCTTACGGCACCTACGATCAGGGTGGAAACCAATGGGAATACAACGAGGCTCGGTTCGACGATAAAGTCGGGCTGCGGGGTGGCTCGTGGTACATCAACGACAACGAAGGCTACATGGATGCCTTCACTCGTTATGATGTTTTAAGTGCCAAGTGGCCGCATTACGGGTTCCGCGTTGCGGCGCTCGGCGGCAAATAGGCTCTCTTAAAAACGCCAACCTCTGCAAACGAGTCTCTCGCGAAAACGCGGGAGCACAAACGGAAGGAAGGCTGGCCGGCGGATTCTTCGCTGGCCAGCCCCTCCATTTTTACATTGAGTTTTTTCCGACTCTTTACTATCTGTCGATGAGTTTGTTTCCATTCGCAACTGTGTCTATTCCCATCCGTCCCCGCGAAAGAGAGCCCTTGTCATGATCGCTTCACAGTTTTTAAAAACTATTTCGTCTGCTGGCCTTGGCATCCTGACCGTAGTGCTTGCCCCTGCCCTCGTTGGCAATCTGCCGACAGCCAGTGCGGCCACCTATTACATCAGCCAGTCGACTGGCAACGACAGTTCCGACGGAATTGCCGCTGAAAAACCCTGGAAGACGCTCGCCAAGGCCTCCATTGCCTATCAACCGGGCGACCAAATCCTGCTCAAGTGCGGCGACACCTGGGATGAAGAACTCCGCCCGCTAGGGGAAGGCACTGCTGCCAAGCCGATCACAATCAGCTCGTACGGGAAAGGCAACAAGCCACTCATCGACCGCCAGGATTTCAAGCAGGATCGCAGCGGCATCCGCTTGTCTGATCAAGGCGGCTTTAAAATCGTCGGCTTGGAATTCAATCGCTGCATGACGGGAATCTATGGCGAATATTCAGCCGGCTGCCCAACCAAGAAATTTATCTGGATTGAAGACTGCTATTTCCACGACTCCCTGCTCTACCAGCACTACGAAGACTACCCCAAGCGGAAGATCGGTTTGGGTGTCTGTTTTTTCTCCTTCGAACTCAAAAACAGGATCGTGCTCAGCGACATCACCGTCAAGAATTGCGTCTTCCGCCGGTTGGCTTCGGGCTTCTGGACCAACAGCCCCGACAACTTCAACAAGAATGCCTCGTTTATCTACAACTTTGGCAATTTGACATTTGAAGATTGCCTCTTTGAAGAAGGCTATCAGTGGCAATTGGGTATCCGTGGCGTCGACGGCGGCGTGGTTCGTAACTGCGTCACCCACGACATTGGCCGGGACTTCCGCTCTTTTAATGGCGTGGCTGGCGGAATGTTTTTTCGCTGCAAGGACTGGATCATGGAGGACAGCGAGTGGAGCTATGTCGACATCGGACAGGGGAGCGGCGATGGTGAGACATTTGACTTTGAGGGCAACTGCGACAACATCACGATGCGTGACTGCTTATTTCACGACTCCGACGGCCCGGGCTTTTTGATGTGCTGCTATGCCTCCGATGGTAACCCCAACAAGGGCATCCGCATGGAAAATTGCGTGCTCAACGGCAAATCCAAGCGACCCATCGGACTGCCGAGATGTGAGATCATCAACACCACCGACTGGACCGAATCGAATTGGAAGGACTGCCGATTCTATGTGTCGCCAGGTGAGGTTTTGATGCGGGTGATGGACCCCGAAAAGGACAAGCGGACATCGTTTGAAAACTGCTTTTTTAAGGATCTCACACAAGCCTGCCAGTCTGCCAAACTCCCCGCCAAGCAAACTCTTTCTGCAAAAGGAAAAGCACCTGCCGGGGGTAAGGCCGCCGAGGATGCGACAGACGATCAATGGTTCCAGCTCGATTTCAACAAGCCCACCAAGATCAACGAATTCAAGTTGAAAGAGGATTCGAAATCTGCCGTGACTCGCTACATCATCGAGTGCTGGGACAAGAAAAAGTCGAAGTGGGTTGGCTGCTTTAACGGTCGGAATATCGGCCCCGACTTCATGGCGCCGATTGTTGAACGAACGACCAGCAAAGCCCGCTTGCGTGTTTTACAGACGGCCAGTGGCGAACCAGCGGCACTCGACGCTTTTGAGGCTCATCACGACGGCTTAGGCGACACTTTCAACGTGCCTCGGGGCCAAGCCTCGCCGCCGCGCGTTGGCAAGTAAAGGGTCGGTAGAAAGCTGGCTGCGAGCCAAGCCCCCCCCTTGCCTACGGCGTGGGGGCATCGATCTTCTTGAAGAGCCGAAAAAGATCGCTGTCGGTCGTCATGATTAGCGTGGTGTCGCGGCCCAGCGTGGCCTTGTAGGTCTCGAGCGTTTTGACAAACCGGTAGAAGTCGGCCGCCTTGGGGCTAGCCGTGTAGGCCGCGGCATATATCTCTGAGGCCTTGGCATCGGCAACACCCTTGATCTCTTCCCGTTTTCGGTATGCGTCGGATTCGATCCGCTGCAAATCCTTCTCCTTGCGGCCGGCGATCTTGGCTGCTTCGCCAGCCCCTTCCGATCGGAAAAGCTCGGCAATCTGCATTCGCTCGGATGTCATCCGGTCATAGATTTTCTCGATCACGCCACTTTTGTAGTTGAGCCGTTTGACGCGGACATCCAACAATTCGATTCCCCAGATGTGCACCTTTGGCGAGGCCGCTGCCAGAATCTCGCGTTCCAGTTCCTTGCGGCCAAACTGAATTGGCGGCAGCACGCCGACGGTGGCTGCTGACTTCGCTAGCGTGGTGTCTTGCTCGGGCTTCCGTGCTTTGTCGGACCGCACAACTTCAATCAGATCGTGCCTGGCAATGACATTGCGGGTTTCGCTGCCGATGATGTCGTCCAGACGCGAGAGGGCGCTGCGTTCGTCCCGCAAGCTCTGGAAGTATTTCAGCGGGTCGGCGATCCGCCAGCGGGCAAACGTATCAACGACGACATAGAGTTTGTCGCGCGTCGTCATCTCGCTGGGACTGCCGTCCCATTCGAGAATCCTTCGCTCAAATCGGTTGGCCTGCTGAATCAGCGGCATCTTAAAGTGCAGCCCGGCCTCGGAGCGAGCAGCCGACGCATTGATTGGCCCACCCACCGGCCGACCAAACTGCGTGATGATCACCTGCTCAGTCTGATCGACTGTGTAGGCACTGCTGAAAAGAAAAATGCCCAGGGCAACGGCCGCCAAGCCGCCCAGAGGTGAAAAGAGACCGTCCGCGATACGGCGGGAGATGTGCAGCAGCGGATGATTGATGGGAAGGCTCATCATTTCTTTTTTGGGAGGGAGGTTTCTGGGGTGGCATCGAGTTGTCTGAGATTCATAAGGGGCAGAAATTGGCGGGCACCTTCGTCGAGGATGATCTTGCCGCCAAGTTGAGGGATCACTTCTGCTAGCGTTTCCAGGTAAAGCCGCTGCCGTGTAATTTCGGGAGCTTTTTCATACTGCTCCAGGAGCGAACGAAATCGAGCCACATCCCCCTCGGCTTCGTTGACTCGCTTGAGCGCGTAGCCTTCTGCCGCACTCACTCGCATCTGAGCTTCGCCACTCGCGCGGGGCACGACTTTATTATATTCCCCGTTTGCCTGATTAATCATCTGCTCACGCTCCTGCTGGGCGCGGTTGACCTCTTCGAACGATTTCTGCACGAATGTCGGCGGATGCACATTCTTGAGTTGCACCTGCTGGACGCGGAGACCCATTTCGAGTTTCTGCACGAGGGCCGTCAGCTTTGTAATGGCATCGTTCTCAATTCCCTGTCGGCCGATCGTCAGCACTTCATCAACCGTGCGATCGCCCACGACTTCACGCATGACGCTTTCGGCCAAATCTCGCATCGTTGGGCCAGGCTCGCGCAGATTGAAAAGATACTTTTCTGGATCGCTGATTTCATACTGCACGACCCACTCCACATGGGCGGCGTTGAGATCGCCCGTCACCATGTCGCTCTCGCGGTCCTGTTCGTTGGATGCCTGATCGGGGTTTGAGATGCCGGGCGATCCAAACCCGAACTCCATTTTTAATTGCCGTTTGACTGGCAGGATCGTGACCCGGTCGATGCCCAAGGGGAGTTTGAACCGCAGACCTGGATTGGCCGTGCCGACATACCGGCCAAAGCGTTGCACCACGCCGATGCTTTCGGGGCCCACCGTGTAGACACTGCCAGAGATAGCCGAGAGCAGCAAAAACGCAATTCCTCCAAGCACGGCCAGCGAAAGGCCCGGGCCGTTTGGAAATTTCGAAAACCATTTTTGGAAATCGGAAAACTGACGAAAATCTGGATATTGCGGAGCGGGAGGCATTGAAACTCGTAGCCCGAAGGCGGGTTGTTAAAAAGGGTTGGCTGGGTGGTATGAATCGCTTGCGTCGACTCTAGGCCCACAACTATACCCCATGGAAGTACCGGCGGGGGTTTTTATCAACAAGCCACGAGTTATGGCATCTCAAAAGCTCGTAGCGCCAGTTTTGATGTTGCGCTACGCGTGTGGCTGGAATCATAAAGTGGTTCTGTATTGGGCAGAGAATCCCTGTTTTAGAAGGCATTTGAGCCGCTAATTTCCTCACAAGTGTCTCCAGCGGTTTCGCAATAAACTCTAGCTCCTTCAAGAACAACTCGACCTGCCACCGCAGCGAGTAGATCTCCACGATCTCTTGGACAGAGAGTTCGGTGGCATTGGTCATCAGGATCTTCATGTCGGTATCGCACGCCTCGCGAACAACCCCTGATTCATAGGCCGTATCGCCAATGACGATCACCAGGGCTCCTGCTCGGGGCTTTTGGGTAGGGAGCGATCCGTGCGTTTCGAAAAAAAGGCTAGCCTTTGCCCGATAGTGTCGAATCGCCGATCCATTTGAGCGGATCGGTTTCATCGTGACTGGCCCAGCAGTGAAGGTCGGGCAGAGCCGCTTTGAGTCGATGGGCCAGCACATCGATCGCAAATCGCTCGCTCGAATAATGACCCATGGCGATCACCGAGAGGCCCGCTGCCGAGGCCTCCAGCACGCCGTGCAATTTTATTTCACCCGTCAAAAATGTTGTGCACCCAGCTCGCGCCACTGCCGTCACCGACTCGCCGCCGCTGCCGCAGACAATGCCGATCTGTCCGGCAGGGCGGTTAGGATCGCCAGACACCTGCACGCCAGGCAGCTTGAGTCGCTGGGCAATCTGCTCGGCAAAAGCACCGAAAGAAAGGCCGTCTGGAGCGTGGCCCATCCGGCCAAATCCGACACGTGGATCAAGAGCGTCTGGCTCAATGGGAGTGATTGCGATGAGCCCCATCATCGCAGCCAACAGATCGTTGATACCGTTCTCGGCAGAGTCCCATGCGGTGTGTGCACTGTACACCCCGATACCAGCGGCGATGAGATCGAGCAAAATGTGGCCTGTGGCAGAGTCGTCGGTGATGCGCGTGACCGGACGAAATGGCAGTGGGTGGTGCGTGAGAATCAGCCCCGCCCGCTCGCGGATAGCCTCGCGGGCCACTTCGGCGGTGAGCGAGAGGCAGGCCATCACTCGCTCAATGGTGGGTCGACGGGTGCCAACCAAAAGCCCGACGGAATCCCAGTCGGCAGCTAATCGCAGCGGCGCAATTTTTTCGAGGTTAAGAATGACGCTTTGCAAAGTTGCCATAGAATGAGGATACAAATTTTCGGTTATAGTGGCGAATCCAAGAGACTGGCCCCGAACCACCAGGGGGCGCTTTGGCCGCACCCGCCCTGATCGTCTTTCGACTGCCGGCCGCAATCTTGCACAGAGACCCCATGGACATATCCCAAATTTCAGTTCCCGCGATATCGCTATCAAAAAATTTTCGTAGCGCTCTCAGTAAAGCGAGGGATCTGGGCGTCCAAGGGATTGAAATCGATGCCCGCTACGGCATCGACCCCGAGCAATTGTCGCAAACTGGCACTCGACAGATTCGCAAATGGCTCGGGGACGAGGGCTTGAGTGTGTCGGCCGTGGCCTTTCGGACGCGGGGTGGTTATGCCGAGGCCGAGAGGCTGGAAGGCCGCATTGCTGCTACGAAGGCGGCGATGAAACTGGCCCACAATGTGGGGGCGCACGCGGTCATCAATCAGATTGGCGACATTCCAGCAGAATCGACGGGGCCTGTCTGGCAGTTGCTCATCGATGTGCTCTGCGATTTAGGCGCCTGGGGGCAACGCGTGGGTGGCCTGCTGTGTGCAGAGGTGGGTCGGGCCGCCCCGGCCGATATTTTGCGCGTGCTCCAGAGCCTGCCGGAAGGATCACTGGCCTGCGACATCGTGACCGGGGCGATCCTCGTCTACGGCCACGATCCAGCGGCAGCGGTGGCAACTTTGTCAGAGCACATTGCCTGCGTGCATGCAACCGATGCTGTGGCTGGGGCGTTTGCCGGCCGCGGCCGGGCCGTGATTCTAGGCACGGGGCAAGTCGATCTGCCGAGCGTGCTGGCGACGCTTGAAGAACAAGGCTACCGAGGCTGGATTGGCATCGAACCGGTTGACGATCATGCCGCCGCAGAGGAACTCTCAAACGCCATTGGATTTCTCCGCGCGATCTGAGGGCCTGTTTCCATCAGCCAGGCGTTTGCAGCATAAAAAGCAGACAGACCAAAAAAACACCCCCGGTTTCCCGAGGGTGTTTTCGAAGACGCTCTTCATTTTAGAGGGCTCAATCGTAGGCTATCGAAGCTTCGCCGTCTGACGGATCTGAAAGCTGTCGTAAGACCTGTGGGTCGAGTTTCTGATTCAACCAGTGAACACTGCCGTCGGCAAATCCCGTATAGCATCCGCCACCGGCATGGAGGCTGAACGGTTCGTCATTGGGGCCGCAGTTATTTAAGGACCAGTCGCAATTAAGGCCAGTCTTAGCACCGTTGGTGCCGCCACCATAAGTGCTCACTGTTCCGTCTGAGGCCTTACCGCCCGGCAACGGATTTGCGGTGTTGTTGATGATGCTCGTAATTCTTGTTGTAAGACTCTCCTCATTGGGAGGGCCAGACACGCCGCTGGCGCAGTCTGGATCAGCCCAGCGATTGGGGCAGGTGCCGATGGCAATACCTTCCCCGGCGGCAAAGTCGGACGAAGTTCCTGCAGAATCACCCGCAGGGTGGCCCGTCAGAAACTTTCCGCCGCCGTACCACTTGGTTCCAGTGGATGCAAAGTCGGGCGACCGCTTGCCACCGGTTTGGTTTGAGCGACCGGCATCTTCAAAGAAGATGGCGGTGTTGCTTGTGCCGTCGACGGCGCTTCCTACTTTTGTCGACTGGTCATAGCTCAGCAATCCGTCCTTATGAGAATTTCTTGTCGCCCCACTCGATTTACCCCGAGTACCATCGACAGAACTCAAATCGGTGTAGGCGACAGGCATGTAGTCTGTGCGACCGTAATACTTAAACTGCCCGACAGCCGTGCTGGCTGCTGCACCGGTCGAGGCCCCGGCGAATTCGTCCTTTGAAATACCGTTACTCGTGCAGATAAACGTGTTAATTTTTGTAGCGGCCATTTGGGAGTTGCCGCCTGGTGCACCACCATTCGCCGTCGTCGACCAATAGGGCCGTTTTGCCTGCCACTTGGAGGAAATGCCGTTCTGTTCGATAAAAGGCAAAATCTGCACAAAAAAGGACTCCACATTGAGGCAATCTTTACCAGCATCGGTGAAATCCTTCCCCTCGCCACTGGTGGGCCATTTTCCATTGGCGCTTTCGTAATTGAGACTACCCAGGGCCATCTGCTTGACATTACCGCCGCAGATGCTCTTGCGGGCTGCTTCTCGGGCCGATTGCACGGCGGGGAGCAGGAGGCCTACCAGCGTACCGATGATAGCAATCACAACAAGCAGTTCCACGAGCGTAAACCCGGGATGCTTTCTGGAACTTAAAGATGATGAACGCATTTAAAAAACCTTTACTGATTGAAGAAGTGTAGAAGACGATTTAACAAGAAGAACCACAGAGCCGACCGAAGCATACCGATCGATTGTGAAAGAGTTGTGAGAAAAAGAAGAGATTTGTGTGAGGGAAAGTTTTTTGAAAAAAGGAGAGCGTAGGAAAAAGCAGCGAATGAAATCGTTACCCTAAGCTACGCTCATCTCGCAGCATTGCGGCGAGCGCCTTGCTGGCCGCATCGGCGGCATGATTGGTGGAATGATTCGACGAGGCGCCAGAAGAAGTCGATAATTTCCTGACCGTCAGTCGGTTCCATCTTTTGATTTCAACCTCAGCAGCGATAGCGTTTTTCTTTCGGACAGATGCGTCGATCGCTGCTTGCGAATAAGAAAACAGGGCGTTTTGTGACATCGTAAGCCTCGTAGTGCGAAGGGCATGGAGTTCATAAGTTCCCTAGGAATTCCCCGGGAACTTATTCTATCTATCTTCTTCGACAGGCAGAATACAACGAGAATGTGAGGAATTTGTGAGGAACATGTGAAAATTGGGTGTAGGTCAAAAAAATGGGTTATTTTCTGGACAAAACGATTGAATTTGTGGCCTTTTTTTTGAGAAAGGTTTTTGTCCGTCGCCGCACTCGGGGCTTTTCAGGCAGGCGGCGGTTGGTTTTTTTTGGGGCCCGAGCGTTTTAGAATTTTTAAAAGCCCGTAGCGCCAGCGAGGGACGCCGCACAGGCCAAGACATAGCCGCACATCAATCGCTCAAAGTAATTTGGCGGCAAGCGCGATGGCGGCCGTTTCAATCCGCAGGATGTGGGAGCCAAGTGAGACTCGCCGGGCCCCTGCGCGATCGGCAATGGCCAATTCTGCTTGTGTGAATCCACCCTCAGGGCCGATCAACGCAATGATCGGGGCAAGCGTCTGTCCGGCAGGGAGGGTAGCCTGATCGGCTGCCGGGAGAGTGCCGCCTGGATCGGCGATGAGCAGGCGAGCGCCTGACGGCAGCGAATCGAGGAGCGCCAGGAGCGAGTGGCTCTTGGCGATTTTCATGAGCGTGTTGCGGCCAGACTGCTTGCAGGCCTCGATCACGACCCGCTCCATGCGGGCCTGTGAGTTGTCGGTTGCCTCCGCCACGCCACGCAACGTCTCCAGTGGGATCAGACGGGCCACGCCCAGCTCCGTCAGTTTTTCTACCATCCACTTCTGCCGGTCTCCTTTGGGCAAGGCAATTGCCAGCCAGAGTTCGGGGCCTGTCCAACAAGCATCCGAAGGCAGAGCGTCGACATCGAGCAAAACCTCGTTGCGTTTGATTTCACTCACCCTCGCCGACCAATGGCAACCCTTGCCGTCGAAAACGACGATCATGTCGCCAATCTTCGCCCGCACCACGCGCACCAGATGCCGGGCCTCGTCGTCCTGGAGCGTGGCCCGGCCGTCGTGTGGGGGTGCGGTGAGAAAAAAACGTTCGCTCATAGGGGATCTCCTCGGCTTCTGGATCAGTTTTGTGTCTTGCTTGTGGCTCGCGACCAGACGCCTCTTGGCCTGAATGTGCAGAGAAAGTTTCGTCCTGACACGAGCCTGCCGCTGCCGTTAAACTCAGCCGCTATGGTACGCGAACACTGGAACCTGAAAGCCCCTCCCTTCGATGGCTCGCTGGAGCCGGCCACATTTTATTCTGGCGGTCCGCAGGAAGAGGCGCTGGCGCGATTGGAATGGCTGGCCCTGGAACGGCAGCGGTTTGGGCTCGTCGTGGGAGCGGAAGGCTGCGGCAAAAGCCACTTGGCGGCAATGGCCGTCAGACGTCTCGGCGGGCTGGGCGCTGAGGCGGTGATGCTCTCGCTGCGTGGGCTAGCGGCAGGCGATTGGCTCGAACTTTTGCTGGACCGATTGCCCCTGGATCCACTCAGTCGGGCCGAGCCCCTGCGATCGTGGCCGAAACTAGAAAACCGGCTGCGGGAAAACACGCTGATGGAACGGACCACGGCCATTGTTTTCGATGATCTCGACAGTGCGCCCAGCGATGCGGTCGAGGGCATTACGAGACTCGTCGGTGCCGCCGAACCGCGTTACTCCCGCACAGTCGTTGTCGCAACAGTCACTCCCCAAGGACTGGCCAGCGTGCCGCTTGGCCTGCGGCAAAGGGCAGCGGTGCGGATCGAACTCTCCCCGTGGAATGTCGATGATGTGGGCGCATTCCTGGCGAGTTCGTTGCATCGCGTCGGCGGCGTGGAGAATATTTTCTCCACCGATGCCATTGCCACGCTGACACGATTCGCTGCCGGAGTGCCGCGAGTTGTCAGTCAATTGGCGCAGCTTTCCTTGATTGCTGCTGCGGGGGATCAACTGCCGCAGATCGACGCCGTCACGGTCGAACGGGCGTGGCGAGAATTGGCACCGTCAGGGGCAGTGGAAACGAGCCCCACAGAGGCTGACGACCAAACCCTGCCGGTCAATCCGCGCGTTCGCGTGGTGCGACGGCTGTGGGGCTGATTGGCTTTGCAAATTTGCCCCAGCGTTTTTAGCGTTTATTTCTGCCTTCGCAGCAGAATTTGTGGTTGGATTCTGGCTATGGTAGGGGATCTATCGCTTGAAATTCCCGTCTTAGGAAGCCCCGAGCGCGAGCGACGGGGGGTGAAGATATAAAACCATCGGCAAAATATGGCGGTGTTGAGAGGCCAGTTGGCGGCAACGCATTGAACCATGCGGCACGCCAACGCTCCCTCGCTGGCGCTACGGGCTTTTCCGGAAGGAAGCGACGGTAACTCAATCTGCTTTCGGCGTTTTTTTGACCCCCGGATTCATCGGAGGAGCCTTATTTCTGGATCGCCTTGAGGGCCTGTTTGGCAGCTTTACTGATAGCCGGATTGGCGTCGCTGCTGAGCGACTCAAGGGCCGAGATCGCACTTTTTGCACCAGAGCCCATGTTGCCGAGTTCATGGGCAGCAGAGATTTTCTTTTCTGTCGTGCCTGTTTTCAGGTCGGCAATATAGCTCTCAAGCAGTAGATTTCCCATCGTCTTTGGCCCCTTGGAGCCGGCCGTGCGACGCCGCGGGGTGGGGGCGTGAGATTTTACCCCAGACTTTTTCTTGGGGGCTGATTTTGGCTTCGACGAGCAACCCAAAACGGCCAAAAAAGCGGCGGCGATCCAAGCTCTGCGGTGCATGGCGGGGTGTGAATAGAGGATCAAAGAGGTGCTCCGACAGGGGCAAAAATAGTCCCGGATATTTTGGACTCAGTAGCGTAGCAAAAGATTTGCAAAATACGGGCAGAAAAAAAGGACGCAGTAAAGAGTCTCAAGCCAACCGGCCGTGGGCCCACGGGCTCTGCCAATCGCCCCAAGCGGCCAGGTACTTTGCGAGACCGGGAGAGTTCTGACTGTGGGCCTCAATCAACTGCCTGGCTGCTTCGATCAAATCGTGTTCTTCGGCCAGATCGAGTTCGCCAGCCACCACCCGCGAACGCAGAAAAACAAAATAGGTGTCCAGCACATCCCCTCGGCAGTAGTCGTGAATTTCAGGACCGCGGCCGGCATCCCAGAGGTCTTGCACCATGTGGCCAGCCACATCCATCTTGCCTGGCTTGCCGATCAGATTCGCAGCCAGCGAGAGGCCGCCGTTAAAACGCGACGCGCCGTTATTGGTGAGCCACTCGTGCAGGTCAAAATGGGCGTTGGTATTGTAGCGATTGCGGGGCTGGTCGAAGCTGCGTTTCTCCTCCGCAAACCAATCTGGAATCGAGATGCCGTAGCGGAAAGCACAGAGTTCAAGCAGTGGCATGTCAAAGCCGCGGCCATTGAAGCTGACGAGTCTGGGACGCTTGTACTTCCGCCAGCCATCCCAAAAGAGCCGGACAATTTCGTGCGATCGAGACTGCTCTTCGTCGAGGCAGACCAGGTCGAGCAAGTGGTAGTCGACCGCCACCTTCGCGATCACGAGCGAGATAGGCAAATGAAATGTGTAGGGGATAAAATCTTTGCCGTTTTCTGCAAGCAGTTCCGCGCGATACTTGGCGATTGCCGGAGCCGCCAGAAGACCCTCCCCAGGATACTTTAGCCGCGAGACCAGATCGCCGTCTGCCACGCTCTCAATATCGAAAATAAAATAAGCTGTATCGAGTTTTGACACGCTTGTCTCCTCTGGGATTTATCGCCGCGCCAGTCGATGAACCAGTGGCAGCCACGCGCCACAAGCCTTGCTCGAAGCGACCGATTGCTCAATGAAATACATGCCTTCCACGCCGTCGCAGATGTTGGGATAGAGTGTGTTTGTGCGTTCAAACGACTCACCCCTGATGGCCGCCTCCATGGCATCAAAAGCGACGCGATAGACATTGGCAAAGGCTTCGAAGAAGGCCTCCGGATGCCCCGCTGGGAGCCGACAGGCGGCCTTTCCAGCGGCGTTCATGTAGGGGGCGTTGGGATCCCGCGTGTAGATCGCGTGCGGATGGCCGTTTTTGCGGACAAAGAGCTGGTTGGGATTTTCCTGATGCCATTCGAGGCTGGCCAGCGTGCCATCGATTTCGATCCGCAGATCGTTCTCGTGACCGTGGCTTATCTGTGAAGCCGTCACGGTGCCAAAGGCCCCGTTTTCATACACGATGACGGCATGGCCGTAATCATCAAGCGCCCGCTGCGGCTCAAAAATCTTTAAATGGGTGCTGATCTTTTCCGGCAGGAGGCCTGTCATAAACCGGCCGAGGTTGTAGGCATGGGTGCCGATGTCGCCAAAAGCGCCGGCCACACCGCTCTGCTTGGGATCGGTGCGCCACGCCGCCTGCTTGTGCCCCTCGCTTTCCAGTCGGGTGCGCAGCCAGCCCTGAATGTATGTGGCACGGATGGCTTGAATCTCGCCCAACTCACCAGCCAGCGCCATCTCGCGGGCCTGTCGCACCAGTGGATAGCCGGTGTAGTTGTGGGTGACAGCAAAAACGGTGGGCGACTTCTGGACGATGCCGGCCAGTTCCTCCGCCTCTTTGAGCGTCAGCGTCAGCGGTTTGTCGCAGACCACATTGAAGCCCGCTTCGACCGCCGCCTTGGCCACCGGAAAGTGCATGTGGTTGGGAGTCACAATCGAGACAAAATCGATGCGCTGCTCGGCGGGCAGAGCGCGTTCCTTTGCCAACATTTCCTGGTAGGACCCATACGCCCGGGCAGGATTGATGTCGTAATCGGCAGCGCTCGCCTTTGCCCGTTCGGGGTCGCTGGAAAGAGCGCCGGCCACCAGCACCGCGCGGTTGTCGAGCACCGCAGCGGTGACATGCACGCGGCCGATGAACGAGCCCTGCCCCCCCCCGACGAGGCCCATCCGCAATTTTCTTCCCAGCGCGCCGTTGGTCGCCATGTGTAACTGCCTCCCGTTGATTTTTTGCTTGTGGTCTTTGATGGGCACCCCGCTCATCAAAAGATCGCCGTCGAACTCTAGCAGACGGGTTGTTTTCGTTTTAGTGCCAGCGTCTGACGCAGGGCAATTGCCGATCGGCTGGGTGGGAGCCTACGATACGGATGCCTGCGGATCGACCGCCAGGCGGTTTGATCTCGATGACCCTTTGCGTGCGGCACCTTCTCCATGGGCTTTTCCGATCGCGGCTATTACCGTTCCGAACCCTCTTCTTTGCTGTCGGAGTGGACGGCCGTGCTAACGATCATGGTTGTGAATATCGCCGTCTGGGTGGGCAACCTGCTTGGGGCTGGCGAGCTTCCCATCAATGATTTTCTGGCCCTGCAAGGCGACCTGCAAAACCACCCGCTGAAAATCTGGGAACTGATCAGCTATGGATTTGTCCACGACGCGACAACCCCATGGCATTTGGTTTTCAACATGCTGGGTCTCTGGTTTTTTGGCCGCGAGGTCGAAGAACTGATGGGCCGGGCCGAATTTTTTCGGTTTTACATGACAGCCATCGTGCTGGCAGGTTTGACCTGGCTGGTGAGCCTTCACATCGGTCAGCCGGAAGCCGCTCGACGGATGTTTTTGGTGGGCGCAAGCGGTGCGGTGATGGCTGTGCTGGCGGTCTTCATCTGGCACTATCCCCGCCAGACTGTTTTGATCTACGGCGTGCTGCCAGTGCCTGTTTGGGCGCTGGGCATTTTCTATTTTGTCTCAGACCTAGAGGGCGCTGCCTCTGGTGGCGGCCAAGTGGCCAATGTGGCGCATTTGGCCGGTGCGATTTTTGGGCTCTGCTACGCGTGGCGAGGCTGGAATCTAGGAGGCCTTTGCGATCTTTCCAATCGCTTGAAACAGATGCGTCGCCGCATGCGTGTGGTGCGTTCAGAGGATGATTTTGAAAACGGCCGCGGTGCGAGTCACTCAAGTGGAAATCGCACGGTTCAAACCCACGACGAAGCAGCCGAGCAGCAAGCAGTCGACACCATTCTAGAAAAGATCAGCCGTTCTGGTGAATCGAGCTTGACCGCTCAGGAGCGGGAAACCCTGACGCGGGCCAGTCAACGACTCAAAGATCGGATGCGTTGAAACGCCAACGATTGAATGCGTTCATGCTGCTCTAGCCTTTAGCGAATCACAGGGACAGTCGTGGAGGCCGTGCGTGAATCGGGATGGGCTTGGCGACGCAGGAAGTCGATCATCGAGACAAGGTCTTTGTATTTGACTTCGTCGAAATGACCCGAGAGCACGCCGTACACCTGCCCGCGCGTGTCGAGGAGCACGACATTCGGTGCGGCTGGCAGCATGCCAAATGTGCGTCGCATCGTGTCGTCGAAATCGAGCCAGACTGAAACGGCTGGTGAATCGGTGCGAAATCGCGATCGTGCGACCGGTTGCAGTGGCTTGGGTACCTCAGGCAAGCACGCCACCGGCACAACATGCACATCCGGCACTCGCACCGTTGTCGGCCAGCCAGGAATGCCCACGACAGGCTGGCGGGCCCAGTCCGCTGCCGTCGCCTGCTCAGCAGTGGGATGAAATTGCACATGCAGCTTGCGACCCAGAGCCTGCCCTGCCTCCGAACCCTTGCGTTCAGCGTAGACCAGCACCACGACATCGCCTTGCATGACGCCCGTTTCGCGACGGTTCCGAAACTGATCTTCCATGGCAATATTCACGACACGCTCCCGAGCCTCAGCAGGGCTTCCAAGGAGACTCAAGAAGCCTATCGCGACAACGATCAGCATACAGCGGCCAGACAACCGGAGGAGTGTGTTAAAAATGTTCATGACTATTGTAAGGAGTAGTAAATTCTCGTTTTGTATCGATCGAGTCAAAAAGTTACCGCCTGATGGCGGTCGATAAAAAGGAATTACCGCGCCCAAGAAGCCGGACACAAGATCGGTTTGACCCCATTGGTTACAGCCCCAAATCGTCAGGTGATTCAGGAGCAACGAGTGGCGTGGGGCGGAGGATGGTGAGGATGGCGGGCAGAACAATCAGCGATATCAGCGTGCATGTGGCGACGCCAAGGGTGAGCACGCGACCGAGGCTTTCCAAACCCCTGTGGCTGGCCACCATCAATGCCCCGAAGCCGAGGATCGTCGTCAACGCATCGACTAAAACAGCATTGGCTGTCGAAGCACTGATCCGGTACGGCCCGGTCCTTTCCAAGGCATCGTGCATGATGTGAACTCCGTAGTCGACGGCGATGCCCAGGATCAACGGGATGCCGATCAGATTGGCCGGGTTGAGATCGATCCCCACGAGCCCCATCAGCCCAAAAGTCAGCGCCATGCCAAGGGCCAGAGGGAGCGCTGCCAAGAGCGCGTGCGAGAGATTACGGAAGTCGAGCCAAAGCACGGCAAAAATCACAATCAGCGAATAGAGCGCCGCTTGCTCGTAGCTGCGTTTCATTTCTAGCGACGCCTCGTAAGCCTGCAAGGGATTGCCCGTGGCCCGCGGATCGACGCTGCGCAGATCCTTGACAAATCGTGTCAGCGATTCGAAATCCCAGATGTCGCCGCGACCGTAAATTTTCAGGAGGTGCTTGCCGCTCTGGCCGACGAATCGCTCGACCAGGCTGGGCGGTAGGTCTTGGAGCGTGGGCGACTGGGGATCAGCCACGCCCATCAGGGCATGCAACCGACTGAGAAGATCACCAGCGGCTTGTTGCTGGAATCCAGAGAGCGCCTGATAGCACTCGTTGGGGCCCATCCGTCGCAGCGTGTCGCGGACGCGTTCTAAATGCCAGGCACTCCGCAGGCCGCCCGGCCGCTTGGCGGCTTCGCCCTGTGCCCAGGCAAGAGTTTCGCCGAGAGCATCCAGACGATCCAGTGGGATTTCTGGCGAACGCTCCGGAAGCGTGGCCAGTCGGCCGCGAATCCGTTCGATCAGCGGGCGTTTGAGTTCTTCGTCAACCGGCAAGAGGGAGGCGATCTCATCGACGCGTTCCACGCTCGCCAAACTCAACAACTGTTGTTTGCGTTCCAGAAGTTGTTCCCGCGAGTCGGCAATCGAGAGCGCATACCAAACGCTCTGATCGCATTCTGCGAGGAGTTTTTTTTCCACCGCCACGCTCTCCAAGCCATCGGCCTGCATGTTGAGCAGGTTGTGGTCGTAGTGGAGGTCGTGAACTCCGGAGGCGATTCCCAGCGTGGCAGCCATGCCCGCCAGCGCCACAAACCGTGGGTGGCGGGTGATTGGAGCGAGCCATGTATGCACCGGCACAGGCGTGGGAATGTGACGGCCGAATCGGCCCCGGTCAACGATCACAACCACCGCCGGCAGCACCAAAAGTTCCGCCGCAGCACACAGCAGGATGCCTCCGCCGGCGATCATTCCCAGTTCTGCTACTCCGACAAAGCTGGTCAGTGCGGCACAGAAAAAGGCGACTGCCGTCGTGATGGCGCCCGTTAAAATGCCGGGCCCCACCGAGGCACTGGTTTCTAGCAAGGCCGCTTCACAGGGAGTGCCGTTGCGGCGGAGTTCCAAATAGCGGCCAATGTAGTAGGTGCCGTAGTCGATGCCGACGCCAATCATGGTGACGGTGAACGTCACGCTCAAAATATTTAAGTGGCCCACGCTGGCCGTGGCCCAGGCAAAGGCCCAGGCCATGCCGATGACCAGCACGCCATTGGCCATCAACGCGTGCCGCACGCCGCCAAAGCCAGCGATGATTATCACGATGACCGCCGCCAGCGAAAGCCCGCTGGCCCAGATCATCGATTGCTGACTGGTGCGCATCTCATCGTCTTCCATCACAGGCAGGCCAGTCAGGCCGATCGTCACATCGGGATGTCGAACGGCAACCAGATTGATCAGCCGCCGCAGTTCATCTGTCGCAGCCGACGCACCGGCAAACCCACCAGTGGCTTTTGCCAGTCGCAGGAGCACAAATCCCAACCGCCCGTCCTTGGCCAAAAGATGCTCGCTGGAAAGATCGCGCAGCGTAGAGAGCGACTCGGGCATGCCGGGCCACGGAGAGACATATTCGGCGGGCTTGGATTCACTGCCGCGATTCGCCGCCTCCAGACTCGCCAGCAGGCTTTCGCTGTAGCGTTCCAGGGATGCCGCCGGGGATTCATCAGTCGTTTTCTCATTCGCCGATCGGCCCGCCACCATCTGGCTGGCGAGGCCGGCCACCATCGAGCCAACCTTCAACTGCGCCCATCCCCCATCCAGAATCGGCTGCGTGCGTTCGATGAAGCGGTCGATGGCGGACAAGTCTGCCGGCGAGAGATAGTGCAGTCCCTTCGCCCGTATTTTTGCCAGATCGACTTCGTGCAACACCGAGTGAAACATCGCCCCATCGCGGGCCAGTTCCTCCGAGACCTCCTCCAGCACTGCCAGGACATTGGCCCGAGACTCGCCCTCCACCACGATCACCGCATCGTCTTCTTCACCAAATTCTTGGACATAGTCGATCCAGAGTTTGTTGTAATCGCTGTGAGGGTCGAGCAAATCGACGCGGCTCACTTTGTAGCCCAGCGTCTGGGCCGTCCAAACGCCAGATGCGACTGCCGAGAGGATTGCCAAAGACAGGATGGCGACAGGAGCCCGCAGGCAGATCCGCGTCCACGCGACGAGCGCTTGGCCAAGCAGACTGGGGTGGCTCCTGAGCGACCGTTGCGTGAAGGCATCGCGCTCATCACCGTGCTGACTGTCGCGATCGAAGTCGTTGTTTGGTTTGGAACTGTGATCCATCGACCTTTGCCCGATTGTTCTGACGCAACACAACTCGTTTTGAATCGCCACAATGGCGGTGGCCGTGCTTGGGGCGGGGATGGTAGGGAAACTGCGGCGATGAGCCAACACCCTCTTGGTGGCGGTGTGGCAAAGGCTGGCAGTCTGGGAAACCCCTTGAGAAATATCACGGGAATACCCCACGAAAATCATTGGGCCGCCGGGCCGCCGCTGGCCGAAAAAATCAGCGGCTCGCGCGTCGCCATGCCGAATACTCTCTCCCTCTGACGCAACGAGTGGAGGAGAACATTGCGGCCGTCGCAAAGGCCAGAACAATATTAGGAAGGGGAATCGAATGCTGGCAGACCCGTATCAGCACATGCGGCAGTTTTTCTGGCGGGCTTTCGCGGCACTAGCACTGCTGGCCTCTGTCAATCGACTGATACCCGCCGGGCCAGTTCAGGCCGCTGAGGCTGCCGTCTCGATCAGCCATCTGACAGCCATCCTCAGCGACGGTGGTTCGTCGAGCCGCGAATCGCGGCGGCGGGCAATTGCAGCAATTCCGCTGAAGGGAATGTCGGCAGCCGATCGACAGACTGTGGATCGCTGTTTGCGATCGACGACACTCTACCGCCGTCTCCCAGCCGAAACAGTGATCTGCGATCAAGACCTACTCGAATTTGCCGTTCGAAAGCCAGAGGCGATTGTCGACATTTGGCGAACCCTGGGGATCAGTCGACTCGCGCTTGATAAAGTTGCGCCTGGCCAATGGCGTTTGTCGGATGGCTTCGGCACAGTCGGGGCTCTGCGACTCTTGCAGCATGAGCGGCGGGGCGCAGGCTGCGCGCTTGTCTTGCACGGCCGGGGTGCCTATTCAGGGCCACTCTCGCCCACGGAGTTAACCGGCACATGCCTCTTACTGGTGCAGTGCTCTGCCGCTGAGCCAACGGTCGACGGGCGAACGCGACAGACCGTTCAGATCGATGCCTTTGTCGACATGGACGGCATCGGCTTGGAGATCGTCACCCGCACGCTGCAGCCGTTGATCGTGCGTTCCGCGGCGGCCAATGTCCATGAGATCTGTCTGTTCATGGCGAGTTTGTCCAAATCGGCTGCAGAGAATCCGTCTGGTGTTGTCCACCTGACAACCCGTTTGAACCGCACCGATCCGGCCGATCGCCGTGAGCTAGCCGCCATCGCCCGGGCGGCCGCCGTAGACGGTCGACACCGGCCAGACGATCCAGCCGCAGGCCAGCGGCTACAAACAGAGATCGCCTCTCGCTGGCTGCCGGCTGAAGAACTTGACCGGCTGCAGAGTCGCTAAGTTTTTTGCCAATTGGTTCGCAAGTTTTCCCAGAGTCCATGCCTAGGGCTCATCACGTGAAACAACGCGAATTCGATGCCTTGTGGGGTGCGAAAGCCGTACGCTTTTCTGATGGTCAGTTTTGCCTTGCCGTTGAATCCCTCGACAACCCCTGCTTCCCGTCTTAGGAAGCCCGGAAGCTGAGCGACAGGGGGCGGGGCGAAAAACCATCGCCAAAATATGGCGCTGGCGCTCAACAATTCGGCACGCCAACTCCCCTCTCGCTGGCGCTATGGGCTTTTCAGGAAGGAAGCGGTGGAGTGCTTCCAGGCTGCCCAAAGCCGACGCGCCGATCACGTCATGCGGCAAGGCACGGAACTCGGACTTGCGGTGCTCCCGTGGGTTGCGCCAGCGGACAGCGATAAGAAGTTGTCCTTTATCCAGTCCAGTACTGGTCTGTCTCGACTACGCAGTGGATATCGATCGACCGGCGTGACTTGAGATTCACTACTCGACTTGCGAGTTACAGGCTCGATACGACTTGCGAGTCACAGGCTACCGTGTTGTGTCTGGGGTTGTGACCGGGGCCACCGCCAGACGCGTTCTGGCCTCTGACGCCACCAGATAGGGCCGCTTGTATTCCGGCATGTAGCCGCGGGCACCTCGCACTGACACTTGCTGGCCGACCATGGGCGCAAGATTTAAGTTTGGTGTCGGTGTCACAAAAACCAAGACCTGATTGTTGCCATCGACAAGCGCCCACCGCGGCGCATCGGGCCGCCGCGACACAACCGTCGCCAGCCGCCCTGTTGTTTCCACTTGGTCGGGAGGTGTCCATGTTGTTTTGCCATCGGCCGGCACACCTCCCGGAAAGACGCCCGGCCGAATCGGTCGCGTGCCGATGCCTGAAAGGCTCGACCACATGCTGCCCAGCCGCAGGGGCGAATCGTCAGCGGGTGTACTGGCCGCGAGGGCCTGATGGCGGTTTTGAATCGACTCAAACCGCGACAGTCGGGCGTCGATCGCTTCGGCCCGCAGTCGCTCACTCTGCGTGGTGGGCCGAGCTTGCGAGAGACGCAACCGTTCGCGGAGCGGTGCAAGGTTCCACGATTCGCTCGGGCCAGCCACTGCCAGCGAGAGCGTCAGATCGATGTCGGCGAGTTCATCCCCCGAGCCACCGATCGCAGCGTCGCTGACGGCTACGGGAGCGACCCGAGTCTGCGAATCAAACACGCCGCTGCCCAGCGGCAGCCAGCCGGCGAAGAGCCGTTTGGCAGTGGCCACCGATGCCAATGGTTGTGGGGCCGGTGCTGGCTCTGTCAGCGGCGTCTGGGACAGGGGTGCCTTTTCGTCTTGAAGAGAACCATCCCTTGGGGCGTTGGCCAGAGCAACCGCCAGAGCAATCGCCTCGCCGGCCGTCTGAATGGCCGCCATCGCCTCGCCCGCCTTGACGGCCGTCGTGGCCTGGGCTGTCGACTGGGCTGCGACAAGCGGCGCAAGCCCCGGTGGTATTTCCAAATCGGCCAGTCGTGCCCAGCGAAACTCTCCTGCCGGTGGCTCAATGCGAACCCACAATCCCTGATGGCGGCCCGCTACGATCCGCACCTCTTCAATCACCTGCACTCGTTCGCCAGCCTCGAGCCGCACCTGTGCAACGTGCCGCAGGTCGTTGAGTTGCGAACCAATTCGCGAGATTGCGCCATCGGATACGATCACTCCGCTGCGGCGACTCTTTGGCAACGCCCGACCGCCGTCGGTTAATTCTACGATTCCAGACTCGCTTGCGGCAGCTTCATTGAGCATTGCTCCGTCATCGATATCGCAGGCCCGTACCCAGCTAAAGCTGCCTTCGACAGGCCGCACGGCACAGGCGCCCGCAGGATCGACTGACCAGATTTCAACCGTCTGCCCATGCACGAGTCGTTCGGTGGGATAGAAATCTTCGCCCGGCCCGGCCCGCAGATAAGCGTGATCACTGACAACTCGCACCGTGGCCGGCAGGGGCGAGGCATTTTCTGTCGGTTGCTTCAAATCAGTTGTGTCTGGGGCGATCGGCGGCGCAGCAATGGCAATCGTAATCACGCCGCTGAGAACGCTCAAAACAATCACAGACTGTTTCAGCAAGTGACGCAGGCAAGTCGTTTGCATATCGGCGAATCCGTCCTTGGAAGCCGGGCTTTGGAAGTGGCCATTCGCTTCAGCCATCTCTTCATCATGTAAACAAGCGCGTAGACGAGGCTTGGGCGACCTCGTCTACGCGCTGCCTAGAGCCTGCCTACGCAAACCACATCCTTATCTTGTAGACCACGCCTGCCGGCCGCTCAAGCCTCGATTTTTGCATCGGCCGACGACCGGTAAATAGAGCCACAAATCAGCCCATACCCCCAAAGAAAGACCCCTCACAAGAGGTGACTAGGCCATGGCTGGGGGAGTCAGGAAAGCTAGGACGGTTTGCCTGCGGGGGGCCCCGAGCATGAATCCGGAGCATGAGCCCCGGATCGAGTCAGGCGTGAGCGATGCAAAGACATCGCCGCATGGCGGCGATGGATGGAGAGGCGTTTGCTACGCAAAACACAAATGCCCCTGAACTTTCCATTCACGCAGGCGGGAATCCAGAATCGAAGTGCGGCTGCTCAAACGCTTTTCTACCAGCGATCTTGAGGCCTCTGGAGCACTTCGCCCAGCAGGATGACCTGCCGCACAGTGGCTGGGTTTCGCAGCAACTGCGCCAGTTGTGCGGCTGGCGCCAGCGGCTGAGATCGCGTTGCGACTGCACCGTTTTTAAGTCCCTCTTCGGTAAGCTCCGACGAGAGGTGTTTGAGTTCGTGCCCAAATGCATTTTGTACGTGCCTGCTCAGATCAGTTCCACTGGTTGTGAGCGAACCCAGATGATGCTCTTGAGCCGATCCAGAAAGCCGCGAAGTCGCGATCGGGATTGGCGGCGGCAAGGCAGGTCCCGTCGCCTGCTGAGATCTGCCTGGCGACTTTTGTACCCGCTGCCGGGCAGCAGTGTTACCCTGAGATCGTCGCTCTGCTGGTTTTCGCTGTGTCGACGAGCGTTGCTGCGCGTCTATCCGGTCCAAGACAAACGCCTCGATCTGCCGCTTGAGTTCGTTGGACGCCTCGTCTTCTACGTCGGCATTTGGAGCCCGCTGCGGCCGCCGTTGTGCTTCTTCCACTTCCTCTGCCGGCATCGCTGGAGGCCGTTGTCCAGCACCACCAGAAACTTTGCGGAAGACAGAAAAGACCTGCGACAAAATCCAAAAACCCACAACTAGAAACGGCAGCAGGGTTTCTAGAAAATCCCAGCCAGCGGCAAAGAGCACTCCGCAGAGAATCCCGCCGGGTTGGAATATATTCATGTCGAGCATCGTTTCTTACAGGCTACTGGGCCGCCACGATGGTTGCCGTTGAGCCAGTGCCGGCAATCGAACGCCGCATGTCGGTGTCGGCCTGCAGGTTCCGCAATTTATAATAGTCGGCAATTCCCAGTCGGCCCGAAGCCAGCGAATCGGCGATCGCCTTGGGAACCTCGGCCTCCGCTTCAACAAGCGCCGCCCGACTTTCTTCGATGCCAGCCACCATTTCCTGCTCTTTGGCCACGGCCATTGCCCGGCGGCCTTCGGCGTTGGCTCTGGCCACACGTGTGTCGGCTTCGGCCTGATCGGCCTGCAATCGCGCGCCGATGTTGCCACCGACATCGATGTCGGCAATGTCGATCGAGACAATTTCAAAGGCCGTGTTGGCATCGAGTCGGCGGGCCAGCACCGTTTTGGAAATCATGTCGGGGTTTTCTAGCACATCGCTGTGACGCTCGGCTGAACCGATGGCCGAGACGATTCCCTCGCCAACGCGGGCGATGATTGTTTCCTCCGTGGCACCGCCGATCAACTGATTGAGATTGGTGCGCACCGTGACGCGGGCCCGCACCTTCAATTGAATGCCATTTTTGGCGACGGCATCGAGCGATTCACGGCCACTGTTTTTACCCGGACAGTCGATGACTTTCGGATAGACGCTCGTCTGTACGGCTTCTCGCACATTGCGACCGGCCAGATCAATGGCTGTCGCCAATTTAAAATCGAGCTCTTTGATCTTGGCTTTATTTGCGGCGATGAGCGCCTGCACAACCAGCGGCACGCGACCACCGGCCAGGTAATGGGCTTCCAGCGCCTGCAAGGTGACGCCGCTTGAATCTCCAAGCCCGGCCTGCACGGCCATGATCTTACTGCGAACGATGACGGTTGGATTGACTCTCTTAAAACTCATGGCGACAAGGTCAAACAGACCGATGCCTGCGCTCGATGCGTACGACTGCAGCCAGAGCCGCAAGTAGCGAGCCAGCAACCCAAACACAATCAACAGCACAAAAATTCCCAGACCTAGCAGAATCAATGTCGGCATTGCAAAACTCCACTCGAAAACGAGGCACACACAAGGGAACAAATCTAACGCTAGACTCATTCGGCGAAAGTCGCCCGTCAAGCAGTGGGCGGATTCAAACCCTCGAATTCAAACTCCTCCAGCGTTTGTGAGAGCCGAGAATCGAGTTCGGGGGCCTTTTTTTCCGATTGAAACGATTCTCCGGCCGGCCGGTCATCGCTATCCATAATCCGAACAACCAGAGCCGTGCCCTGCACGCCGACGGCCTCCACCCGCGAGCCCACTTCGATCGGTCCGCTCTCGCTCAACGCTTCTAGAGGAATGCCATCGATCTCAATGCTGCCCCACGGCAAGAGCTCGCTGAGGGCGCGGCCACTGCGGCCGACAAGCGTGCGAGCGTGGCGGCGGCGATTGGCATCGGGCAGCATGTCGGCCGCATCGGGGGGCGGCGGCAACACTCGACGCCCAAGTGGCGTTTGCGGAAACCAGCGAAACGCCAGCCCCAATACACAAGGCACGCTCACCACTGTAATTGCCAGCACGGTCATTCCAGCCACGGCACCCAGCTCTAGAAAAGCCGTGGCGATCGCGGCAATGATCGCCGTGATGCTGACAAAACCAAGGATGCCCCCCGACGGCACAAAAACTTCAAGTGCCATCACGCTTAAGCCGACCAGCAGCAGGAGAACCACCCAGAGAATTGCATTCATAGTAAGGAGTTCCCAAAAAGGCAGACCGTTTGCCAGTGGCTCAGACGGTGCGGCACAGGCTTACATCTCTCCCTATCCCAGGATGGTCTGCACATGCACGCGTCCATCGCGCACCAGAACGACGCGGACGGCCGTACCGGGCTCAATCAGCCGGCCGTCGCTGGTCACATCATGCAGCCGGCCGGAAATTCGTGCTATCCCAGCCGGGGCCAGCCGCGTCGTCGTCGTTCCCTCAAGGCCCAGCAGGGCATCGAGGCGACTATTGTCGAGGGATTCATCGGCCATGGATGGCGGGGCCAAGAGCACATGCCGAAAGATCGGCGCCGAAGGGAGCCAGCGCCGCACAAGCACGCCGATCAGGGCCACGCCAACGGCCGCACCGAGAATGCCCAACAGCGACCACTGCAACTGGCGAATCTGATACGCGTTGGCCGGCAATACAAACGACTGGCTGGCCAGCACAAGCGACGCGATCACCAGCATCCCGCCGCCAAGGCCCAGCACCCCAACGCCTGGCAGCACGAAGATCTCGGCCGCGAGGCAGAAGAGGCCCGCCAAAAAAAGCATCACCTCCAGCCATCCCGATGTGCCGTGCAGATACTGGCTCCAGAAGTAAACGATGAATGCCACCATCGAAATAAAACCCCCCAAGCCGACGCCCGGCGTGTGCAATTCGATGGAGAGACCGGCGCCGCCAATCAAGAGCAGCAGCCAGGCCACGCCCGGACTCGCCAGAGCGTCGAGCAGTTTGTCGGCCCAGCCGGGCTCCGAGACCGCGATCTCGCCCGTCAGGCCATAGGCCACCACGAGTCCGTCAAACCCCGTCACCGTGTGCGTGGCCACGCCCAGCGACAAAGCCCTACTGCCATCGAGCTGGATCGGTCCCACGCCGACATTGGCTCCTACCTTCCAAGCCTCGCGATCGTCGCGGGCGTCGAGTTCTTCCGGGCAAAAATAGTCGACGCGGCCCGTGGCTGGCTGGGTGTCGCGGTGCACGGTGATCCCGGGATTCACAAGTGCCACTGGCAACGACCACGAGCGGTCGCGTTTTTTGGCCACGCCCTCCCGCCATGCCACGGCAATCGCCTGCGATTGCCTCTGGCCAATCGTGGCGGCTCCCTCACCCCCCAGCACGGCGCCGGCATGCATAACCAGTTCATCGCAGGCAACCGCCACCAGCGCCGCATCGCCCCGGGCCTCGCGAGGAATGTAGGCCACGCTGCGGACGCGGGCCGAATCAAACGAGGCCAGATACGTTGCCAAAACGAGACTCTGTTCGGGGTCGCCGCCGGGGCTGTCAATTCTCAGGCAGACAAAATTATCACCTCGGGAAATCGCCGCATCGATACGGGTTCGTGTGCGGGCCACGGCATCGGCTGTGATCGGACCACTCAGCACCACCTGCACTCCCTTCCAGCCGCCGTTGAGCGACGGATCGGGCGCTAACGACTTCTCGTTCAAGCCCAGCCCGCGGGCCACTTCGCTGGGCGTGCGGGCTAGAAGTCGCACGATGCCCAGCTCTCGAGCGCGGCGGCCGCTGAGTGCGATGGGCATCGGTCGCAGCTCATCGACATTGAGCACGGCTGTTGTTTCCTTGAGTTTTTCGATCTCTTTAAGTTCGACAAACTGCTCACCATTTTCAGTCGAGACGCGGGCCACCTTTGCGGCCGGATCGAGCAGTGCCAGGGCCACTGCCGGCGGCACGGTCTTCCGCCGCGTGGCAATCTGCACATAGGCCGCCCGCATCGCGTCGTCCACGACTGGCTCGTCGGTATTGGCTGGGCCCAGCACCGCGTCGGCTGCCATCACAATCTCTTCGCAGGCCAGAGCCACAAGCACGGCATGACCTGTTGCCCCGCTGGGCAAATAGGCCACAGTCTTAATGCCGGCTAGCCGATTGGTGCAGAGGAATCTGGCGAGTTCCAGGGAGCGACCGAAGTCGCTGGCCATGCTGCTATTTCCGTTCGCGGCCGCCTCGCCCGCCACTTCGGAGGTATTCTCGTCGGGCTGATCAAACCGCAGCACGAGCACTCCTCGCTGGTTCGCTCGGCCCTTGAGCCGATCGATGTGTCGCACAATGGCCGCTTCAATTTGTGTGTCGCGGGTGCCTGTGATCGGCAGTCGCAACGAGAGCGTGATAGCCTCTGGTGTTGCGGGTGCTGCTGTGTCTTCAGGCTGTGCGGCCCGTGCCGTAACGGCGTCACCAAAAAAGGATCCCACCAGTCCATCAAGGGTCACGGCACAGACCGCTACAACCCAGAGAGCACTGGCCAACAGGGCATTCAAGCGGTGCCTTCGGCTGGGCATAACAGCCCTCGTTTCAGATGGAGACTCATTGCATTCTAAGACGGCGGGCAGGAGAGTCAAAATTCGCAGCTTTTAGAAGGCTCTGATTTTCGGAGCAGGAGCGTCGTTCAGATTTTCCAGGCATTTGCCGGGAGTCTCTTTTTGCTATCATAACCTGTCTATGAGCCAAACTATTTCCCCTCCATCTGCCACCATTCAGTCTGCTACCATCCAAGCCCTGATTGGCCTGATTGGATCAAACGCACTCAAACGCGGCACATTCCGACTGGCGTCTGGCCGCGAGGCGAGTTTTTATCTCGACGCCAAGCAGGTGGTGCTTGACGCCCGTGGCTCAATGCTCGTTGGTCGTGCGATTCTGGAGCGACTCATCGCTCTGGGATCGCTGCCCGACGCCGTAGGAGGCATGTCGATCGGAGCCGATCCGGTCACCAGTGCTGTTGTAACAATCGCGGGTGTTGAGGGGATTCCACTCAAGGGGTTTCTGGTGCGCAAGGAGCCCAAAGACCATGGCACCAAACGGTTCGTGGAAGGGCCGGTTTCACCTGGCAACCGCGTCGTGATTGTCGAAGATGTGGTGACAACCGGCGGCTCGTCGCTGTTGGCAATCGATCGAGCGCAGGAGTTTGGCCTGATCGTCGAACGGGTGATCACCGTCATCGACCGTCTCGCCGGAGGGCAAGCAACACTTGCCGCCCGAGGCATTCCCCTGGAGAGTCTGGTTACGATCCGGGACCTCGGCATCGAGCCCGATGGAGCCTGAACCGTTTTTGTGATGCTTTTTCGTCCGTCTCCCCGTCGCTGCTTGCCGAGTATCTGCGGAGGTCCACGATACCCATGAAAACTCGCCAGCCTCATTCAGCGTGGTGGTGTTTTTCTTCCCTGCTGGCTGGCTCGCTGGCGATAGCCGGCACAAGTGCAACGCCGGACGCTCGCAGGGAACCATCGACTGAAGAACTCGCCGCACTCATCGACAGTCTCGGCGATGCCGACTACAACCAACGTGAGGCTGCTGCTACGCAGTTAGATTCGCTCGGCGGGGCCGCCGTCGATGCGTTGCTAGCGGCCACCGAGATCAGTGATGATTTGGAAGTGGCCTTGCGGGCACGTTGGCTTGTCGACGGCATTCCGCTCAACGCTCCGCACGATTCGGCCGAAGTGGCCAAGCTGCTGGAGCGATTCAAGCAGCAGGATTTTGCCAATCGCGTGCAGGTGATGCACCGCCTACTGCGAGTCGAAAACGACGCCGGCATTGAAGCCCTGGCACGGATCGTGCGACTCGACCGCTCAACGAGCGGTTCGCAGATTGCCGCCGCGTTGTTGGCCCGCGAGTGGCAACCAGACAACCCCTACTGGGGCGGCCTCTGCAAACGCATTCTCACAGGCCTAGGAGGGAGCACGCGGCCGGCTGCCGAAGTGCTCAAGGCCCTCTGTGTTTTTTCTCAGGCAGACGCCGTTGAAAATGTCGTTGGATCGGGCGCAGGATCTGCTTCGGTAACTCCGGCCGAGGCCGCAAAGATTTGCGCGCAGAGTCTGGAAAAAATCGCAGCGGCACTGGCGATTCTGGAGCGATCCGGTGATGCACAACCTCCTGTCGACACATTGACGGGGATCACTGGCGAGGATGGCTCAGCCGGTCTCAATGAAACAACGGTGCATATTTTCAAGCGGTGTCAGATTCAGATGCTGCTGGCAGCCGATCGTCGCGACGATGCTTTGAGCGAAGTTGCTCAGATGCTCAAGGCGAGGCTGGAGGCAGAACACGTTGACGATGACCAAGTCGCCAGCGCGATTGCCGAAATGCTTATCTGGGCTTGTCAGCGGGGCCTACCCGAGGGGGCCGATGTGGTCCCACAGACGCGGCCCCAATTGCTCGATAGCCATCCCCTGGTGGGCTATGCCTCGGCCCTTTGCACACTGGCCAGAAAGGATCAGCCGCAGAATCAAGCTCGGGCGGAAGAACTTGCTGACGAGGCCTTTGACAGATCCAAAGGAGATATCGCCGGCCGTTTGCAAGCGGCCATGCTGCTTGCAAAGTGGGGTGGCATCGAGTGGGCCAATCGCGAATACAGAGCCGTTATCGATGACCCCAAAACACCATCGGCGCAGTTTGCTCTTGGCACCATATTATTTTCGGAATCTCTGCACGACCAAGAGCGTGAAACCGAAGCAGCCGAGTGCCTGCGGAGGCTTGTCGCAGGCCGGACCGACAGGATGAAGGGAAGAGGAGAGGGGCAGGAGCCGATTCTGCAGCAACTCGGTCGCGATCCGCGTTCGATCAAGTCGCGGATGTACTTTTTCGAATCGTGTGCCGCACTTGCGAAAGGCGATACGATCGCCCAGCGCAAGGCCCTCGAGGACTCGCTCAGGGCCTACCCAAAAGATGTCGATTCGTTGATTGCCAGCTACCATTTTCCCGACAACACGCCGGAACAACATGAAAAATCTGTCACTCGCATCCAGGAATCGCTGGCCCAAATTGAGAGTGAGATTCAGGCCGTGCCCGACGATACCAACGGCTATAACGAATATGCTTGGCTGGTTGCCAACACCGAGGGCGACCTGAAAAAGGCCACGCGATACGCCAGGCTTTCGCTCGTCAAATCGTTTGACAGTTCTAGCTATCTCGACACGCTGGCCCACTGCTACGCTGCTGCAGGCAACCGTGCTGCAGCGATCCGCTCTCAAACGCTGGCGCAGCGACAGGAGCCCCACAACCGCACGATTGGTAAGAATCTCGAGCGATTCCGTCAGGGTCAATAGCGACGTGCGATTGAAACCACTTCTCCGCCAGCGTTTTACATTCGGCTGGCAGTCTTATGCACACCCACCAGATCCGATTGCCCGATGTGCAGTTGTCTGTTTCCACGCATGGCAGTGGGCTGCCGCTGTTATTGCTGCATGCCTTTCCGCTCGACCACTCGATGTGGGCAGCTCAAGGGCCGCTGGCCGACCACCTGCAACTGATTCTGCCTGATCAACGCGGCTTTGGTGGGAGTGCCCAGCTTTTAGCGACCCTGACTCCGGATAGTGAGTCCCTCACTGTCGCCCCCGTTGTGCAGTCGATAGCCCAATTGGCCGACGACGCGGTGGCCCTGCTGGACGCGCTTGAGATCAGCCAGCCGGTGGTGGTTTGTGGCATTTCGATGGGGGGCTATGTGGCCCAGCATGTTGCCGTGCGACACCCCCATCGCGTGCGATCACTGATTCTGGTCGATACAAAACTCGAAGCCGACACGCCGCAGGCACAAGCTGCTCGCAGCGATCTGGCTGCCAAAGTCAGTCGACTCGGGGTAGGTATTTTAGCCGAGGCCATGATTCCTCACCTGCTTGCGGCAACAGTTTACGCCGAGACCGATCCTCGCCACATCCAGATCGCCACCGCCTTGCGGAGAATGATTGTCGCCCAGCCTGTCGCTACGATTGTGGCGGTCCTAAATGCTCTTGGGGCACGGCCCGACATGGTGGAGGCGATGCGCAGCGTGCGAGTGCCGACTTTGCTCATCGGTGGAGCAAAGGACGCGATCACGCCGCCTGAGTGCCTTGAGCGGGCCCAGAAAGTCATCAACCAGTCGCGTCTTTTGATTGTGCCAAACGCCGGCCACATGGTGCCGATGGAAGCCCCCGAACTCTTCAACGCTGCGGTGTTGGCATTTTTACAGCAGGAAGGTTCACTCAAAAGTGAGACGAACAAATAGGGGAGGTTGTCGCGGGCATGGCGGCTTGGCAGCCACGCCATGTCTCTTGGTCTCTTGAGAAAGCGTGAAGTCAAAGTTGAGACTCGCGTGATGAACTGTGTGTTTATCCCTGATTGCGCAGCGGTTGCTCCTGCTCCCTGATGCGTGGACTTTGTCTGGTTGCTTTATTCTCCATCTTCGGACCTCCCGGTCCAACGGGTCCGCCTGGCCAACGGGGCCGCTGTCCAGGGGAGGGCGGAAAGCGGCGTGGATCGCGATCCCCGTCGCGGTCACGCGGTGGCCGATCCCCGGGCCTGCCGTCGATCCGCACATGCCGGTCGAGCCATTCCAACCGGCCCTTTGTATTCAGATCGATAATGTCTTGACGGTCCGCTGGATCGCGCGACCCGATCCACTGATGCCAGAGTCGAACGGCGTCGAGAAGTTCGCCGCGATCTAATTCGCCAAGGGCCTTGGCTAATTCCACGATGTCCCGACGACTGCCGACAGAAAGTTTTTGAAACTTCTCGACTCTTCTTTCGAGTTCGCGGCGATCCATCGCGCTCAAGGCCTCCACCTCTTCACGGCGTTTGGCCACGAGCGCCGTATCGGCTTGGTTCCCAACTCGCAACGAATGAAACGATTCCAACGCAGCATCAAACTCTCGATACTCAATCCGTGCCGGCGGCAGGCCCGGCCCAAACCGCCGTGGTGGTGGATAACGCTGGGCAGCAAGTTGTTGGAGGAAATCGAGAGAACCAGCCTCTGCAAGCAATTCCAGACTCTGGGCGACCGGCAAATATTCCAGCACGCGACTGTCTGGATTGGGGGCAGTGGCCCGACCGATGAGTGCGCCGACAAGGAGGGAACTAACCACGGCAGCAGCGGCGGCTATCCATCTTCCGACGTGCCATGATGCGGCCAGAATGTCTGCTCTCGAGCCAGTCCAAGCGGTTGTGCTGCGAGTCGTGCTACTGGCCCCGCGTCGAGTGGATCCTCCCCGCAGGCTGACTCCACTTCCCAGGCTCACTCCACTTACAGAGATCGCCACCATTTCAATCGTGGAGGCCGTCAGGCTCGGCTCCGCAGAGATTCGCGGCAGCACATTGAGCAATTCCCAGACGCCATCGAGGTCAGCAGCCGGTCCTGCTCCCTCGATGGAGTGCACTCCTGAAACAGGAACCGCAGTTTGATCGTGGCCGCTTGTGGCTCCACGATCGCCATCAGTCTTTTGGCTGTCGGGCGTGGTCATGATGCACCGTCCTTACACTCGACACCGCTCTTGAGATAGGGCTCGAGCGTTTCTCGCAGTTGATCGCGGGCGCGAAACAGCAGGGACTTGACCGCCGGCACCGACATTTTCATCGATGCGGCAATCTCGTCGTATGAGCACTGTTCAAACTTTGCTAGCAGCACAGCCATCCGCTGCTTCTCGCTGAGTTGGGCTAGGGCTTGCTGAACGACCATCTGAAGTTCGCTACGGTCGGCCTGCCGCGTCGGCAAAAGCGAACTGGCTGCCACAGCCAATTGGTCAAGACCAATCGTGCTGCTCGAGGCCGACACATTCGCAGGCACGCCCCTCTCAAGCCGCCGGTAGGCTCGCTGTCGCAAATCACTGGCCACATGATTGGCAATCGTGTGGATCCATGTCGTAAACTTGGCTGTCGGCTTGTAGGTGGTGCGGGCGCGGTAGACCCGCATGAAGACCTCTTGTGTGAGATCGTCGGCGGTCGAATGGTCGCCGGTGTGGTGGAGAAAGAGCGTCACGAGCCGATCCTGCCACAGAGCCACGAGCTGCTCAAAAGCCTCGGCATCTCCAGCGCAGACAGCCACCATCAATTCAGTCGATGGATCAATGATCGCCGCTCTTGAGCCTGTCGCCATGGCAGACATTTCCATTTTGCAGCCGCTCGACAGTCGTGCGATTCAAAACTCGACAGTCGTGCGATCAAAAAGAGGATCGCAAGATTATCCAGCACGATCATCTCGACATACAAATGGAGCGGAGGAGGATCGAACTCCCAACCTCGGCATTGCGAACGCCGCGCTCTCCCAGTTGAGCTACCGCCCCGGCAGGGATTTTCGATCGTATGGCAGGCTTGCATGGCTGTCTAGCCCGTAGGCGGGGACTCCCAGACGATCTCTTTTGTGCGCTACAATACTGACGAGTCAATTCTCCTTTTGCGTTATTCAAGCATGCACATTTCTCCAATCGTTGTCCGCGGTGCGCGAGAGCATAATCTGCGCAATGTGACGGTGGGATTGCCGCGCGGACGGCTGATCTGTTTTTCCGGAGTCAGCGGTTCGGGTAAATCGAGTCTAGCCTTCGACACGCTCTATGCCGAAGGCCAGCGCCGCTATGTGGAGAGTCTCTCCACATTTGCCCGACAGTTTCTCGGTCAATTACCCCGGCCCGATGTCGACAGCGTAACGGGCCTTTCGCCGTCAATCTCGATTGCACAAAAATCAGCCGGCCACAATCCTCGATCGACCGTCGCCACCATGACGGAGATTCACGATTTCCTGCGGGTGCTTTTTGCGCGGTGCGGCCGCGCCCACTGCCCGCAGTGCGACAGCCTGCTTGAGGCGCAGCCCCGGGATGCCATCGTGGAACGCATTCTCTCGGCGAGGTCTGGCGAAAAGGTGATGGTTCTGGCGCCGCTGGTTCGCGAGGCGAAAGGCGAGCACCGCGATCTGTTCACCGATCTGGTGCGGCAGGGTTTTACGCGGGCCCGCGTCGATGGCCGCATCGTGCGAGTCGAGAATCCGCCCGCGCTTGAAAAACTGCTCAAGCACACGATCGATGTTGTGATCGATCGCCTCACGCCAACCGCCCAGACCCGCAGTCGAATCGCCGAAGCGGTGGAGCTTGCTCTTCGCACCGGAGACAGTCAGGTGATCGTGGCTCGCGAACCGGCAGGCGACAGTGATCGCGCCGGCGACTCCAAAAGCCAGTCCGCCAGCGATCGCAAAAAGGCTGCCGCAAAAACTTGCGACGATCTGATTCTTTCCAGCCGCTATGCCTGCGTGCCGTGTGGCATCAGTTACGCCACGCCAGAGCCGCAGCTCTTTAGTTTTAATAGCCCGCAAGGTGCCTGCCCAACCTGCGATGGACTCGGCGACATTTACGGCATCGATCCTGAGAAATTGATCGCGGACCCCGAACGCTCGATTCGCAAAGGCGCCTTGAATGTGATCGGCAGTTTCCGCGACATGCCCCGCTGGATGCGGCGGCTGTTGCTGAGTGTGGCCGCTCACGCCGAGGCCAGCCGGAAGTTTCCCGCCGGCACGCTCTTTGACACTCCCTGGCAACTCCTGACGCCGCTGCAAAAAAAGATCTGGCTGAATGGCACCGGTCTGGAAGAGATTGCGATCCGTTGGAAACGCGGACGGGCCGAGCGGGGGGGCAGAACGAAGTTTGAGGGCATTTTGGCGCTGCTGACCAACCGCTGGCGGAATGCCAAAAGCAGCATTCTAAGGCGGCAGATGGAAAAACTGATGTGCGTCACGCCCTGCCACGACTGCATGGGGGCTCGTCTTTCAGCCCAGGCCAGAGCCGTGCGGATCACCACGGCTTCGAAGACATTTCGGAAAAAAGCTCGCGGCCTAGCGGTCAAAGAACTCTCGCTCGACGCCCTCTGCCGTCTGCCAATCAGTGATGCTCGCGAATATCTTTCCGAGATAGCTCTCGACGCCACACAGAAAGTGATCGCGGGGGAACTCATGAAGGAGATTCGCGCTCGGCTGGCCTTTCTCGATCAGGTGGGTCTGGGCTATCTCGCACTGGACCGCAAAGCCCCCACGCTGTCTGGTGGCGAGAGCCAGCGAATCCGGCTGGCGGCGCAGATTGGCTCGGGCCTTTCCGGCGTGCTCTATGTGCTCGACGAGCCATCGATCGGCCTGCATGCCCGCGACAATATCAAACTCCTTGGGGCGCTCGAGGCCCTCCGCGACAAGGGCAACACAGTCGTCGTTGTCGAACACGATGAGGAAACGATTCGCGCGGCCGACTGGGTCGTCGATTTTGGCCCCGGCCCTGGGAAGCGAGGGGGCGAGGTGGTGGCCGCTGGATCGCCCGACGACATCGCTGCTGTCGATCGCAGCATTACAGGCGCCTTTCTTTCGGGCCGCGATGCGATTGAAGTGCCTGTCACACGCCGCACACCGGCGGGCCAGTCGCTTGTGCTCAAGGGAGTTCGCCACAACAATCTCAAAAACATTGATGTGGAAATCCCGCTGGGCCTTTTGGTCTGCGTGACGGGCGTCTCGGGCAGCGGTAAGAGTTCGCTGGTGGGAGATGTGCTGGAACCAGAACTGCGCCGCCTTTTAGGCAGCGAGATCGCGCAGCCCGGGGCCTTCGATTCGATTCACAACGCTGACCAGATCGATAAAGTAATCGTGATTGATCAGTCGCCCATCGGTCGCACGCCGCGGAGTAATCCTGCCACGTATGTCAAGGTTTGGGACGACATCCGCAAACTTTTCACCATGTTGCCGGAGTCAAAAAAAAGGGGCTGGAAGGCGGGCCGCTACAGCTTCAATGTGGCCGGCGGTCGCTGCGAGGCCTGCGAGGGGCACGGCTCGACCCGGCTCGACATGGACTTTTTAGCCGATGTCTGGGTGACCTGTGACATCTGCGGCGGGAGTCGTTTTTCTCGCGACACTCTGGAAGTGCGCTGGAAGGGGAAGAATGTTGCCGAACTTTTAAACATGGAGATTGGCGACGCGCGGGAGATCTTTGCCGACGCCCCAGACATTGCCCGCAAACTCGAGACCCTCTGCGATGTCGGCCTCGACTACCTGCATCTGGGCCAGCCCTCGCCGACGCTCTCCGGCGGCGAGGCGCAGCGTGTCAAGCTCTCCCGCGAATTGGCTAAACGCTCGACGGGGAAAACACTCTACATTCTGGATGAGCCGACAACAGGCCTGCACATGGCCGATGTGCGGCAACTCGTCACAGTGCTGGAGCGATTGGTCGCTGCGGGCAATACAGTCTTAGTCGTGGAGCACAATCTCGATGTCGTCAAGCGAGCCGACTGGGTCATCGACCTAGGGCCTGAAGGCGGCGGCGGCGGCGGAGAGATCGTGGCGGCAGGCACGCCCGAACGGATCGCCCGCGTCAAGGCATCGCACACCGGCAAGGCGCTGGCACCGGTCTTGGCGGCGGCGATAGCCAGGCTCACAAATACCGTTCCCAAGAAACGCGCCGCGCCACTACGCCGCAAAAAAGTGGCTGATCCGGCCGCTCTTGCCGAGGCATCGCTGGCCAAGATCACCGCTGCCTCGCGCGATCCAGGCCCGCCATGCATCATTGTGCGAGGTGCCTCCCAGCACAATTTAAAACAGGTCGATGCCGACATTCCCCGCGGGGCGATGACCGTCTGCTGCGGCCCCAGCGGCAGCGGAAAAACCTCTCTGGCCTTCGATACGCTCTACGCCGAGGGACAGCGGCGGTATGTTGAGAGCCTTTCGCCCTATGCACGGCAGTTTGTCGGACAGGTGCCCAAGCCGCTTTTTGAACGGATCGAAGGGCTTTCTCCGGCGGTGGCGATCGAGCAGCGGGCGACAGGCAGCACGCCCCGCTCGACCGTCGGCACGCTGACAGAGATGTACGACTACTTCCGCGTGCTTTCCGCTCGGCTGGGAGTGATGCACTGTCCCGACTGCCAGATTGAAGTTGGCACGCAGAGCGTCGATCAGACAGTCGAAAGGCTTTTAGAATACGAAAAGGGGACGCAACTTTTACTGCTGGCGCCAGTGGAAGTGCGCGTGGGTCAGTCGCCCGAATCTTTTTTTGCCGGTCTGCGAGCCAGCGGCTATGTGAGGGTGCGGATCGACAGTCGCACGGTTCGTCTGGATGAAAAGTCGGCCGATGAACGGCTGTCGCTCGACCGCAAACGCAAGAGTCGAATCGAGATTGTCATCGATCGCGTGGCGGTCGATCCGGCCGACCGCAGCCGATTGGCCCAGAGCGTCGAGGCCGCTTTTGAGGCCGGCAACGGCACGATGCTCGTGGCCCGTGCGATCGTGTCAACCGGCAAAGCGGCCGTCGAGGAGCCCGACTGGCCGGTTGAAGTGCACAGTCGAAAACTGGCCTGCCCAGCCTGCGGGCGAGGCTTCAAGCCACTGGAGCCGAGACAGTTTTCATTCAACAGTCCGCTGGGCTGGTGTCCGAGTTGCGATGGAATTGGCACGCGGATCGGCGTTGAACACAGGGCACTGGTGCGCGATGCCTCCCTTTCGCTGGCCGCTGGGGCGCTGGACCTCTGGCCGAGTCTTGATGCGCCGATTGGTCGGGCCATGCTTGAGGCGTTGGCTGCGGTCGCCTATCTGCCGATGGATGTGCCGCTGGTCGATCTGCCCGGCTTTCAGAGCCGGTTTTTATTTGAAGGCACAGGCGACAAATGGATTCCGGTCAAGCGGCCCCGCAGCGTAGCTGGGCGGGGGGCGAGTGGTCCGTGGTTTTTCTTTCAGTTCAAGGGACTGGAGACGGCCTGTGAGGAGGCAGCGAGGCTGGTCGTCGGCCTGCGCAGTAAAGTCGATGCGGTGATGGGCGAGGTGCCGTGCAGCGAATGCAGCGGCACGCGGCTAGCCGATGTGGCCAGTGCCGTCACGCTTTGGAACCGCTCACTCGATGTCTGGGGTCGGATGCCGCTGGGCCGCTTGCAGCAGGAGTTGCAAGCCATCCAGCTCTCAGGCGACGAGAAAAAAATTGCCGGCGATCTGCTTCGCGAGCTGCTTTCACGCGTCGCTTTTTTAGTCGATGTGGGTCTTGAGTATCTCGACTTGGCAAGGCCGGCCGGGAGCCTCTCCGGCGGCGAACTCCAGAGGATTCGGCTGGCCGCGCAAGTCGGCAGCGGCTTGACCGGCGTACTCTATGTTTTGGACGAGCCGACGATCGGCCTGCATCCCCGCGACACCCACCGACTGATTCGCGCCCTGGGAAAATTACGCGATCTGGGCAATACGATTGTCGTTGTCGAACACGATCGGGACGTTGTTTCAGCGGCCGACCACGCCCTCGATTTTGGTCCCGGCAGCGGCCGCGAGGGGGGCCGCATCGTGGCCCAGCAGAGCCCGCTCTTATTACAAACAAATAAGCAGAGTGTGACGGGCCCCTATCTTGGCGCCCGTCATGCCTGCGACGAAGTGCTCAAACGCAAAGCGTCTGCCGGCCGCCGTGAGCCAAAAAACTGGCTGGAAGTGCGAGGCATTCGCCACCGCACGCTGAAGGGAGTCGATATGAAGTTTCCGCTCGGCGTGCTCTCGGCTGTGACTGGCCCCAGCGGCAGCGGCAAGACATCGCTTGTCTTGGAAGTGCTCTGGAAGGCATTGGCGCGACGGCTGCATGCGGCCCGCGAGCAACCAGGCGCGCACGACTCCATCAAGGGCCTTGAAAAAATTGATAAGGTGATTTTGGTCGATCAGGATTCGATTGGTTCAACCCCCGGATCGACTCCCGCCACATACACGGGCGTCTTCGACCACATTCGCGATTTGTTTGCCAAAGTGCCCGAGTCGCGCACGCGGGGGTTTACGCCTCGCACGTTCAGCTTCAATGTGCCGGGCGGCCGCTGTGAAACCTGCGAGGGCCTGGGGCAGCGTCGGGTGGAGATGCATTTTCTGCCCGATGTCTGGGTTCGCTGCGAGAGCTGCAAGGGCCGCCGCTATTCGCGAGAAACCCTCCATGCCAAATGGCACGGCAAGTCGATTGCCGATATTCTGGAAATGAGCGTGGCCGATGCCGCCCAGTTTTTCGATACCGTGCCGCAGATTGCCAGGATTCTCAGCACGCTTGTCGATGTGGGGCTGGGCTACATCACGCTGGGCCAACCAGCACCGCAGCTTTCTGGCGGCGAAGCGCAGCGAGTCAAACTCTCCCGCGAGCTCGCCAAGCCGGGCACCGGCAGCACGCTCTACATTCTGGATGAGCCGACGACGGGCCTGCATTTTAGCGACATCGAAAAGCTCCTGCATGTACTGGAGCGACTGGTTGACAATGGCAATACAGTGATTGTGGTGGAGCACAATCTGGAAGTGATTGCGTCCGCCGACTGGGTCATCGACATGGGCCCCGAGGCCGGGGACAACGGCGGGAAAATAGTCGTGGAAGGCCCGCCAGAAGACATCGTGATCCACGCCAGAATGTGGCAGAAAGAGCAGCAGAAAAAAAAGAAAAAACAGCTCTCCGATCGGCAGCCGGCGATCCAAAAAGAAAAAGGCTCCTCCGCAGACCTTTTGCAAAGTCACACCGGAGAAGCCTTGGATGCGTTTGGAGGATTGGGAGCATGTGGGCTGACGGTCTCCGAGCCAGCAGGGCCGCCCGAGTTACCAGTGCCGCCTTCTACCACCGCGACTCAAGCCCCGTCGTCACGCCGTGCAGCAGCACGCTCCCGTGCGTGTTGATCGTGGCGGTGGGTGGCGTGAATGTTGTCCGAGACAGTTGATCGGCTGACGTCGCCACGCCGCTCAGCCAAAACAGCGAATACCCGGCCCGCCACGAGAGCCAGTCTGTCAGTCGCACGCTGCCGTTGGCGCCAGCTTCACCAAAAAATGAAGTCTGATCGGCGACGGCGGCAACGGGGCCTTGAAGTATCGACGCCTCGATGCCTGATGTCCGTTGATAGGCTTTGTTGTAAAAGACGCCAGCTTTTCCCAGAGCGTTGACGGTGACGCGTCCACCAGAATTCCAGAGCAAGAGATCGGCGCCTAATTGTCCACCGTACAGATCGTTGCCTGTGATCGCAGTCGTGCCGGTCGTTGGTGCCGTCAGACTATCCAGCATTTGCAACTGTTGATTCCACTCAACCCAGCGGAAACCAGCCAGCATTGTCAGCGGCCCACCCGATCGCTGCCGCCAGTTGAGTTCCGCGCTCTGGATGCGACCATTCGTTAATAAACTGTACGCTGTCGGCGTCAGAGGCAGGGTGATCGGCAGGCCGATCCCAGTGTAAACTGCCGCTGGTATCGCCGGAGCATCCCCATAAAAAGATCCGACATTGAAATAGTTGCCCTCGATTGTTGAGCACTTATCAATATGAAAGAACACTCCGTATCTGGGGCCCGAGGTCATTTTGGTTTGGGCTTGGTTGGCATCCAGCACAGTCGTGCCGTTTGCATCTGCCAGCAAGGGTTGGCTGGGAATGGCCCCCTGCCAAAGGAAGAGCGCATCCACTTGCGCCCCCCAGCGCGGACAGACATCGCCCAAAATGCGATTGAGAGCGCCGTCAGTGATCGAGTGGGATTGAGCCCCTTGGTCATCCCAGATCGGCTCGCCGTCGGCAGCGATTGATCCAACAGAAGTGGTCTGAAATGAATCGGTCGCTTGGTCAACGGGATCATTGCCAAGCTGCGTGCCGTTGGTCATCTGCCGAGAGTCACCGTTTCGTAGATGAGAGACAAACGTATCGTTTGATTCAGGATTTTGCACCAGCACCGATTCCTCCATGGCGAGGGCAATGTGGTTGTCGTTGGCGATGTCTGGAACGAGGTAGCTATCGAAGCCCGCCGCCTGCACAGTGATTGGCAGGGCGAATGCCCAGGCCACGCAGCAGACCTGGCCGACGAAGCGATGGGCCAAGGTGAGCCATAGCCGTCCTGTCTGACTGGAGGCGCTCGTAGGTGGGGAATCCTTAAAACCGATTCGATTGATACAAGCGTGCATGGCGGCATGACCCTCTCAAGGAAAAATGTCTACCCATTGTTTCGGTTGCCGGTCCTGACGGTCGTGACTCTCGGTGCTTGAGTACCGGTCAGGAAAGAAAGGCCTCTTGGAGGAGATGACGCCGACTTGACCGGCGAAAAATGCTGTCGCCATCGACCTACTCTGCCTGTTCCACCACTGGGCACGAGCCGGTACGGTCTTAAGGTTTGTCTAAAATCATCGGGTCAGCCCGGCGTCTCAAGGCGGAATGACGAAACTTCAAGTCCGAGGGACGTGTCGGCAGCACTCAGATCGCTCTCGGCCCGCCAGAATTCCTGACGGGCTGATATCTCGGCGATGTCGGCCTCGAACTTCGCCTGTTCGCGGAGCGTCACGCGGAGCACGTCGCTGCGGCCCAGCCGCAACTGTTCCCGCTCGGCGAGCGCTACGAGCTGGGCCAGTTCGAGCCGCTGTTTCGCCTGTTGGTGAAACTCGTAGGCCCGTTCCAGGAGCAAGAAGGCATCCTGCACCTCGGCCCGCACCTGATCCTCGGCATAGTTCAACTGCCGGTTGATCTGCGTGAGCTGCGAGTCGACAGTCTGCAGCTTGCCCAGCGCGTCGCGACGTTGCGCGGGCATCTGGAAGATAAGCGAGGCCTGCAACACTTGGCGGTCGAGGCCGTTGGGGCCCGACAGCGAGCTCTTGCCAAACCCTGAATCCTGATTGCCCGAAATCTGGCCGTCGATGCCCGGCAGCGTTTGGTTAACGGCCAGCTTGCGTTCCACAAGGATCTTCTGCCGCTGCAGCGCAAACCGCTGAAATTCCGGGCGTTCCGCCAGCGCACGGGCGAGCGACTGCTGGTAGCGATCGACGGTTGTTGGCTCGGGGACAGGCAGCGGCCGCTGCCGAATGCGACGGGCCAAAAGCGGCCTACCGCCTGGGTCGCGATGGTAGAGCGACAGTTCAATGGCCGACTGCTGCCATGCCCGGTCGGCCTGCACGATGAGGCCGTTGCGCAGCGCGATGTTCTGCTGGTTGTCGAGCCTTTCGATGTTGGCGACGATGCCGCTGGCGACCTTGAGTGCCAGTTGTTTGTCACGTTCCATTGCCAGTGCAAGCAGCCGTTCGGTCGCGGCGTATCGCTCGCCGCCGCCCGCCCAGCCCCAGTAGGTCCTAGCTGCCGAACGCATATAGTCGAGCCGGCTGCGTTCGATCGTGGGTTCGGCCAGAGACACGTCTAACTGGGCCTGGGCTCTGGTCGCACGAGCCCGATCGATCTCCCGATCGCGGGCTAACGGGATGTTGAGGCCGCCCCGCCATTCCCCCCCGTCGGCCGTCATCTGGCCGAGGTTGTAGGTGGGAAAGTCGCCGAAGGCGGTGCGGTAGCCGCCAAAGCCGCTGATGCCCCCCGTCATGAACTGTTGCGACACGCCGAAGTCCGACCGGTAGTTTTCGTATGTACCAGGGGCAAGGGAATGTCCAGCGGCCGTGACCTTCGTGTCGAAAGCGCCCATGGCCGTGGTCAGCTTGCCGGCCGCGATGCCCCGCTCGCGTTCGATGGCCCGAAGGAGCGGGTAGTGCATGAGGACATTGCTCAGCACTTCAAGGAGCGTCAGCGGCTCTGGCCGTTCGTCGACCGCCATGCCCGGCATCTGCGGCGATTCGGCTGGGGGCGTCGGCGACTGGGGGCTCTTGGCACCGCCGCTGTGCGCCCTGGCCCCTGACGGTAAAAGAGCCTGGCCCGCGCCGCCGGCAGGCTGCTGCGCAGGGATCGGAAGCACTTCCACGGCGGCCGTCCCGCCCGCAAAATCCTGTTTTATCGGAGCGTCTGAGAGCGTGAGGAATGATTGCGTCAGGAGCGGTTGCAGACCGAGCGTGTCGTGCGGTGGTGGCTGCATGCTCGCTGCATTGGCCGCGGGCACAAAGAGTATCGCGGGCATGGATTCGCCAGCCGCTGCCGGTTGGATCCAGAGCGTCGCCGCCAACACGGCAGCGAGCAGCGTGGGCTGACATCGGTCGCGTGCCCAACGGGTAGTCATCATCCCACCTTGATCTTGGGAAGCTTGGGGCCGTCCTTGCCGCCGTCTTTCTGCTTCGTGTCGGGTGCCAGCACCGGCGGGAAGCCGTTGAGCCGCCGCCAAATCTCGTAGCCCAGCGGCACACGGTTTAAAAACACCCAGCCGATCGCCTGGTTGCCCTGTCGCAGGAAATGGGGATCGGGCCATGCATCGCCGACGAGCCGTTTCTCCGGCTCAACCAGCACCCGAAATTTTCCATCGCCACCACTCGCTGCGTCGATCTGGCGAATGCGACCGCCGAAGGTGCCGATTGCCAGTTCCGGCCAGCCAGAAAACTGCACCGCTGGCCAGCCCTCAAACTGCAACCGCACGTGCGGCATCCGGCCGACGCGGTCCGCGTAGGCCAGCACCAGCGGCGCATCGAGGCCGTCCAGCGAGAGCTCAACCACCCGATCGTTGGTGTCGGGCACGATGGTGCACAGGTCCTCGCCTTCCTTTACGTATTGGCCGCCCTGGCCCACATTTGCCGAGATGCGGAAGACGGCGCCGTCGCAGGGGGCGACGACGAGTCGGGCCTTGAAACGCTCGATACGATTGTCGATGTCCTGAATCTCCCGCTCGATGACGAAGAGGTTTTGCTCACTCTTGCGCAAGTTGCTACGGGCCACGGCGATCGCCGACAGGCCGGAGGCATCGGCCTGCAGCAAAAGCGCGTCCTGCGTGAGCAAGGTTGCTTGGGCCCGCTGCAGTTCGGCATCAGCCTTGTCGGTATCGGTGATGGCGCGGTCGGCTCGCATGCGGGCCTCGTCCCTGGACAGTCGGCTCTCCAGCCCGCCGAACTGCGGGTTGTTGAATAAGTCCTCGAACATGTCGGAGCGGTTCCGCTCAAACGTCTGCGCAAACTGGGCGTTGGCCCGCGTCTGCTCCGCCACCTGAATGGACTTTTGTGCCGCCTCACGATTGGCCTCGGCCGCCTTCACTGCCGCGTCCCGCGCAGATTCCTGCGCCTTGGATGAGGCCAAAAGTTCGGCCAACTCCAGCCGTCCAGCCTCCAGTCGTTCGGTGAGGAAGCCCCGTTGTGCTTCAAGTCTTGCGGCCAGTTCAGGATCGTTGTCTTCAATGTCGACCACCGGATCGTTCATCTTGACGCGACTTCCCTCGACCACGTGCCACTTGCGGATTTGACCCGAAACCCTCGCTGTGAGCACTTGCATCCGCTCGACTGGAGAATAGGCGATGACCCGTCCCTGACCTTGGATGGTTTGCTGCCACGGGACGAGGGCGAGGAAGAACGGGGCCGTAAGGAAGGCCAGAAAAAGTAGGCGCGCGAGAATACGGACGGCTGGGGGGGTGGCGGCGTGGTCAATCGCAGACCGCCGTGGGTTCGAGCCGTACGGACTGGTTTTGGAGCCGTTCATATCCACTCCACCGCTCGGTCGCACCGCCTCTTAATATCGTCGCGCGCCGTCACGATCACGAGCGTCCATGGGGCATCGTCGTCGAAGATGGCCTCGACCAATTCTGGGCAACTATGAATATCGAGGCCGTCCAGCAAGCCGTCGATGAGCAGCAACCGTGGCTTTGCGGCCAATGCCCGGGCGATTGAGAGCCTGGCAATCTCGTTGGAGGAGAGCGGCATACCATCGGAGGCCAGCGGCGTAGCCACGCCCTGCGGTAGCCGGGCCACACGGTCGGCCAGCCCGACCATCTCTAGGGCCCGGCGAACATCGGCAGCGGAGAGATCGTCTCGGCCCACTCGGATGTTTTCGGCCACGGTATCAGCAAATGTCTCGGCCCTGCCGACGTAGGCCATGAGCAACCGCGTGGCAGAGCGGTCGAGCGACCGGGCGTCGATTCCGTCGAATTCGAGCAGGCCCTCGCGGGGCACACGCAAGAGCGAGATCATCTCCAGGAGAAATGTCTTGCCGCTCCCAGCGGGGCCGTGAACCGCGACCCGTTCGCCGGCTCGAATCTCACACCGCTGCGGGCTGTGGCCATTGCGGATCACCTCCGTCACCACCGACATAGGAGCTGGATTCGGCGGTAGTGTTTCACCGCCAGCCGGTTCGAGCGGGAGCTGATCGAGTATTCCGAGCTTATCGAGCGATGCTTGCAGATCGTAAAAAATCTCGATGTATTTGCCGACTTTGGAAAGGGCTGCCAGCACGAGCGTGACAATCAGCTCCCCGGCCACAAGCTGCCCGAGCGTGAGTTGGCGGTTGATGACCAGCCAGCCACCCAGCCCAAGCAGCACGGTGCTGCCCATGGCCTCGAGCATGAGCGCAAAAAGCGTCTGCCGCCAGACCACGCGAAAGTGGCGTTTGCGAGCGATCACGTAAGCCTTGGCCAGCACATCGGCACGGTCGAGCGCGAGCGTTCCGCCGCGGCCAAAACGGAATGTGTGCGGGCACTTGGCGATCTCCTCCAGCCAGGCGGCCATGTCGAACTTGGCATAGCTCTCATCGATGCTGCTCCGCACACCTCCGATCCCCAACACGAACAGCATGAATCCGACCAGCAGCACCATCACAGCGGCAAAGGTGAGCAGGTAGGGATGGTAGAAGGCGAGCACGGCAAGGCCAACGATGGTGAGCATCGCGATGCTGATGCCGTCGACAAGCAGAGTCGCCACTGATTTTTGCACCGTCGACACCTCAAAGAAGCGGTTGACGATGTCGGTGGGATTACGGCCGTCGAAGGTCTCCATCTCGGCTCGAGCGAAATGGCTGGCGAAAGCATCGGCGGTCCGCACGAATAACCGCCGCTGCAGACACTCAGCGACGAAGACCTGAAGCGCTCGCAAAACGGTGGCAACGAATAAAAATGCGAACATCACCAGTGATAAAATGATCACTGGCCACAGGAGCACACCGAAGGCCACGGTATTCACAAGGGCCTCGATCGCGGCGGGCACGACGACCGAAAGCAGACCGACGCCCAGGGCAAATGCCAGGAGCGTCAGTATGTCGGAGCGTTCCAGCCGCAGCAGGAGGGCCAACCGCCGCCAGGGCCGACGGTGCTGGTGCGTCGAGTGGCTCGCTTTCGAAGCGGTCATGAGGCCCATACATTAAAGACGGGGGGTGGTTTCTTTGAGACTGCGATACCATCCACGGCTTGCCTTGGCCGCGGGTTGATGACGCCATCTGCGCCGCTTAAAAAACAGTTTCTCAAGTCGGCACGGATATCTAACAAGAAATACAGGCACGCGTCGACTTCACTCTTGAAGTAACAATGAAGTGACAAAATAGCCCAGTCGACGGGCCTTTCTCAATGTGCCACTGATGGACGACTTGTGGTTGGGTTTGCGGCTGTCCACCCATATTGCTTTGGGCGTAACTCGCAAATCTCGCCCTAGCGAGCGAGCGGTTGTCGGCGTTTTCTGCTGTTTCCCGCTGTTTTCCGGGCTGGAATCCGCTGCAAGCATGCAGTGCTAGCAGATAAAAAAGTGTTG
>Ga0209702_10000929_pt1 | contig 59549 bp, 48 predicted proteins | sample FRY01_FD_187210 | JGI IMG/M metagenome (GOLD analysis project Ga0209702, IMG submission 187210) | Freshwater microbial communities from Lake Fryxell liftoff mats and glacier meltwater in Antarctica - FRY-01 (SPAdes) (version 2) | ecosystem: Environmental > Aquatic > Freshwater > Ice > Glacier...
AAAAAGGAGAAGTTTGCACTTCACCTCAAAGAATCAGAATTTAGATTTAACTGTAGATTACAAAAAGAAAATATGTATAATAAGTTACTAAAAATGTGTAGGAAATTTACTCAACTAGTCTAGACCCATAATGAATTTATGTAAATCGTGAGGTTGTGCAGTGTTTCCTTAAGAATCCTACTTATTTGAGATATTTTTGTATCATCCAAAGCCCTGTATGATACAATGTTCGATGTTTCAATTTGATTGAAATCCAATAATCGATAGACTATTCTTTTACTACGACACAATATTATGTTGATTGGTATCACTGGCACGATAGGAGCAGGTAAATGAGTGATTGTGGATTATTTGCTAGAGCGTGGATATACACATTATTCTGCGAGAACGTATTTTACTAGAATACTTGAAGAGCAGGGATTGGAAGTAACGAGACCCAATATGACGGTACTTGCAAATTGATTGAGGGAAGAGCATGGATGATCATATATTATCTGACAGCTCATTGAGCTTGCGATCCAGCAATGATGAGACGCGCTAGTCGAGTCGATCAGAGCGGTAGATGAAGTCACTCTTCTGAAGCAGAAACATTGATTACTCATCGGAGTCACAGCAGATCAACAGCTCAGATATCGTAGAATTGTTGAGCGCGGGACGAGCTTGGATCATATCACGTTTGAGCAATTTGTGTTTGATGAGCACTTTGAATGAAGTAGTCCTGATCCAGCCAAGTCTAATGTCTTTGCGTGTTTGGAGTATGTAGATCAGATATTTCTCAATGAATGAAGCATCCAAGATCTATATGAACAACTCGATCTGTATTTCGACTCCTTGAATTTGGACAGCAAATCGATATAATAAGGTCTTGTCAAGTAATATATTTAATCAATCACTTATTATCATGAAAACCACCCTCGAAGCAGGTACACAATCTAATTATAATGTAACAATCCAGTTTGAACAGACTGATTTGGATAAGTTTCATGCAAAGGCATTGGAGTCTGTGCAGAAGGATTTCGAATACAAAGGATTCCGTAAAGGACATGTGCCATTAGATATCGTCAAACAACAAACAAAACCTGAATATGTCTCGATGATGTCGTTTGAAGAAGGAATCAACCAAGCTCTCCAGCAAGTCGTCAAAGAAAATGAAGACAAGCAATGGATCGGTCAGCCTTATGATTTATCACCCAGCGAAGATGGTCTTACGATCACACTCAAGCTCGACGTCTATCCTGATGTCAAAGCCAACAACCAAAACTATACGAAATTGTCGATGAATAAGGTGAACTCTGACTTAAGTGATGCGGAGATCGATGATGCGATGCTCAACTTACGCAAACAATTTGCTACTTATGACAATACTGATACTGTTCAGATCGACACTACCAACCGTATGCGTATGGAGTTTTTGGATAAAGACGGAGTACAACTCGACAAGGGAAGTTTGTTTGTCAATGAAGCAGACTTTACAGAACATGAATTATTCAAAGATTTGTTTATCGGTAAGAAAGTAGGAGAAACAATCGAGATCGCATACCAGCATGACAAACTTCCACACGTTGTACATTATCACAAAGATGATCAGAAGCCTGCAACGGTCAAATTTGAAATCATCAATGCTCAGACCGTGAATATTCCTGAGCTCAATGAAGATACTATCAGCAAGCTGTTTGGTACTAGTGAGGTCAAAACAGAAGATCAAGTCAAAGCGAAAGTCAAAGAGATTTTAGCAGAAACAAAAGTAGAAAACGAACTTACGAAGATCGTGGATGAGTATATCGAGAAAGCACAAACAAGTTTTGATGTGCAAATACCTCAAACGATGATCAACGAAGAAGGTAAGCATCGTATGGAAAGCCTTAAGAAACAGTTTGGCGGAGATGAAAACTTTAAAAAGTTTGTGGAGAGCAAGGGTGAAGAAGAAATGAACAAAATGGCTGAATCGATAACAAGTGCTGCCACAGAAAGTCTGACGAAGTTCTTTGTGTTTCGTAGTATCTTAGATGCAATGGAGATCAAAGACGTCAACCGAGAAACAAAGATGGATGCAGAGAAGAAGCTTTATGACAAACTTGTGAGTAGCTCAAGCAACAAAGATACTAAACCCACTAAAGCAGAAAAAACGACAAAATAATGATACACAACCGCACAAAGTCAGGCTCTCTAATTTTCAATTGAAAAAAACTACTCTTTCAGTATGATGTACTACTGAGCATTTATCATTAGATAGTAAATATGATCGAACGCAGTCTTGTGATACTTAAACCCAAGGCAGTCAGCGGAGGTCATATGTGAGAGATTATATCAAGATTTGAGCGTATTGGCCTTAGAATCATCGCTGGTAATCTGATTCATGCTGATCGTGAGATGGTATGACGCCACTATCCCGATGATAGAGTCGAACGAGTCAAATGATTGGGGGAAAGATGAATCGAGAACTACAAACAGTTTGGTATGGATATTGAGAGTGATTTTGGTACACAAGATGCACATGAGATCGGTAAAACAGTACGTAGTTGGTTGATTGATATGATGACAAGTGATTTGGTATTTGTGTGTGTGTGGGAATGACCTCATGCAGTAGAAATCATCAGAAAACTTGTGTGACATACCCTTCCTCTCCTTGCCAATCCAGGTACGATCAGAGGTGATTATAGTTATGACAGCGCATATCTCGCCAACATGGAACGTAGACCGATCGATAATCTCATCCACGCATCTGGCAACAAAGAAGAAGCAGAATATGAAGTATCGATCTGGTTCCCAGAACTATCAACAAACAATTAATTTATCATTATACATCTATATTATGCAGAAAGGAATACACGGTAAATATCATAACAACGTCGAAGTCACATGTATGTGTGGTGCTACCTATACCATCTCAGCTACTGTGGGTGGTCCAATCAAATTGGAAAACTGTCCAGCATGTCACTCAGCATTCAACAAATGAGTTGCTGTCGTCAAAGAATCGAAAGGTATGCGTCAGAAATACGAAGAAAAAATCGCTAAAATGAAAGCAGTCAAAGAGAAAAAAGTTGCATAATTTGAATCCAACTTTTTAAACTTATCCGCTTATAAAAATATTAATTCTGACTTTGGTCAGAGTTTTTGTTATTACAAATTGAAACCATAAACCATTAGCTAGATTAGCGGGGGAATTTTTACTCGAATTTTATTGTCAATTATATATAATATACATAAACTTATGTACTTATATTATAAATTATGACCATAATCGAAAAACGAAAAAATACAAGATCATTACGTATCGTAACTGATCAGAATAAATTAAGATTATTTTGACGCAATTGAGAACTCACCGATTGAGATATTTCACTTCAACTTCAATTTGGTAGTGATGTTACTAAAACACTATATCTGATGTTGTATGCTCCGTTTACTTGATGATGACCGACTTGTCCGCAGTATACACAACTACATAATGCATTCAATAAATCACTTCGACAAGAACAGCTAAAGAATGTTTTAATCTCTCCAATAGTAAAAGATATTGAATTATCGGTAAAAATGAGAGACACTCATATTAGATTGGAGTATATTGCATCAGATACAATTTTATTGGATGTGGGCTGACACCTCTATGGCTATTGTGATTCATTACTTTCACAATCAAATTCAACTCAACGTACCTGCTATATCACTACTAATATTCATCATTCCTACACTTATACAAACCATCCATGTCTCCTTGATAATGGTACTGTTATGGAAAACTTACTCAAACTCTTTTAAACCCCCCCCCACTCGGAAGTATAGGAAGATTAATTTCTTAGCTCGAATTTCATCACTAAATCCTTATATACAAGTCTCATAATCTTCTCAGTTATTCAAATCTTCTTATATGAAACTATGTCTCGCTCCGATGGATGGTATTACTGACTGCGCATACAGAACAATTGTCGCAGAGATTTTTGCTCAGTACGGAGATCCGGCTCATGACCTACGACTATTTGGAGAGTTTATGTCGGCAGAGTGATATGTGCGCAACCCGGGCAGACTGGTAAGACATGTGGTCAACACGGAGCAAAGTCCGCCATTTGTGGCACAGATCTATGGTGGAGATGGGGATAACCTCGTACAGACTGCGATCGATATCGAGCGTAGATATGCTGATAGGTTTGCAGGGATCGAGCTCAATATCTGATGTCCAAGCCCAAAGGTGATGAAATGATGAAGTGGAGCTGGTATGATGTGTGATCGTCCTGGAACGCTCGAAATTGTGCGTAGAATCAGTGAAGCAGTGACGATACCATTTAGCATCAAGGTCAGATCATGACTTGCCGCAGACGACAAAGATGCGCAGTATCAATTTATCTTGAATGCGGCACAATACTGTAGTATGATCACCATCCATGGTCGTACTTACAAACAATCACATAACGGTGAAGTCGATCGAGATTATATCTATAAGATTAAGTCAGATTTGGCTCATCTTCCACTCGATATTGTAGGTAACGGGGGACTGACTGATTATGAGGATGGTTTGGCGAAGGTATGAAATCTGGATGGTGTGATGCGAGGACAAGCTGCGATGATGCGGCCACGGACACTTACTCCTCATACACCCAATACGCAAGAGGTCTATGAGACGATTATGAGACATCTCCACCTAAGTATCGCTCATCAGATTTGGTTCGATGATTTGAGTCATTTTGTGAATGAGAGTAAATTTACTGGTATGTTTACCCAGCCCATCCAAACTGATATTGAAGAAATAATCGAGAGAATTCCAACGCAATATATTGATCAAGAGTTCCATAGTATCGTTGAGTTCCGTAAGCATCTGTTTTGGTATGTGACTGGTCTGAGCGGCAACAAAGAGTTCAAGCAGTATGTGGTTGCGATTAAGACCTACCGTGAGCTTGTAGAGAAGATTGAGGGATTTTTTACAAGTCTACAATTATAAAGACCTAACGAGAATGAAAAATTTAGTATATGAAAAAATTCTGCTCTTGAAGTAGAATTTTTGTGCTATTAAGGAAACGCTGAATAACCATCAAAGTGGATCTTGATTATAATGTTTACTACTCTATATTAAAGTTATTATGCCCTTGTGGTACAACTTTGTGTGTTGGAAGCGTTCACCAAAGGCACTAGCTTCGCGTCGTCCTCGAGGACTATAGTACCGTGTAACGGTGAACACATGACAGCAAACCTTCTACGATGCACGGATGGGTACCACACGACTTACTAGAATTACAATGATTGTAGAGCAAGTCGTGAGGTTTTGCAGTGTTTCCTTAATCTTCTGGAAATTATATCCTATCCATACTGTTATTATGAGTTATTAGTCGCTCCAAGACAACTCGCTTTATCAATCAAGTCTGTGAGTATATCGGTCGCATTATCGGTAGTGCTCGTGACAGACCACATATATCATTGTGACTGGATTAAGGTGTAATACTGACTGTGATAGAGTTGTTCGTCTCATTGATTGGTGATGAAGCTCACTTGTTGTCCTGGATAATCTTGCTGATCACAAGTAATGAGTCAGTCTGTACGAAAAATATAATCATATCATGGGATAGATGCAGCGAGTTTCTGGAGGTTGAGCTGAGTCATCTGATCCATTGTCACTCCTGTGTCCACACGAGATAGCGCAAACTGTATCAATGAAGAATCACTATCACCAGTGCCTGCACGATACACTTTGGTGTCGCTAGTGCTGGAGCTTTGTATGAGATAATTCTCATCAATCTGTACCACAAACGGCGACACGATGACATCTTTGGTAGTAGAGCTCTTCCCGCATCAAGTCAGCAACAATACCATACTCATGATCCCTATCCGATAATAATTTTTCATATATAGTAGAGTCCAAGATAAATTACTACCAAAATCACTCCGAGCACTATTCCAATCACGAGACCTCTTTTGTAGATATTATTGAGGAAATCAGGATACTTACTATATTTGGCTGCTTGAATATTGGATAGAATATAACCAATCATCAGTCCCAACAACAGCAAATATCATGGTATCAATAGTAACATCGACATCACATATGCTTGTGGGTTGAATATGATTTTACCTACAGCAAATAACAGCGCCACAAAGATAGTGACAATAAAGAATAATCCTTTAAATACCTGAAAGATAATTTGCATTTAGAATAATGTGATAATACTAGTAATAAGGATAATCCAAATGATCGAGATGAGTCGTACTTGTTGTATAAATGATTGTTTGATGGTTTTGTGATGAAAGATATTCATTCCTATCCAACCTCACAATACTCATCCTAGAGCAAACATCCTAAATAATGTCTTCTCTGATATTCTGTGCTTGCGGTCATGCGCACGCCGCTTGTCAATACCAATCAGCACGAGTGTCGCACTATTGATTAACCCAAAATAGATCCGCATGATGGTCTGCATTGCTATGAGAATATACAAGTCCGACGATGTTGCAATTGAAAATTGCTATGATTTGTCTAGTATGTCGATATGAGTCCACGTTACCGTCGTAATCATCAACATCAATGACTATTGCTCCTGGCTTGTGCTGGCGCGTTTGTCTATCTTTTGGCTCGACAATTTCAGTGAGATCGTATGATGGATCTGTTTAGTTGATCAACCAACTATATGCCCGATCTATCCAATACTAGCTTGGTGACGATCGATCCATGAGAATGAGATGTGTCTGACACAATGAGTGAGTCACCTAGTACTACTATGATTTCCAATCCTACACCATCTGCTATCCAGTTTGTCAATCTCAACGCACTACCACAAAGCTTTATCACGCTTTGACTTGGTCAGACTCAAGATGTCCAAATCGATCCTCGTCAGATCATCTTCTCTCCCAATACTGCTCGTGTCGTATGGTCTGGTGATAGCAAGAGGTTTGTAGGATGAGATGTGTCCAATGTGGGTATCATGGCAGATGAGCTAATCTTCTATAATGATCCTTCGTGGACTAATATCTTAGTCGTCATGGAGATCACTCGTAACCAGCAATCATATCTTCTCCAAGTACCGTTTGGTGTGTGGCGTGATGATAAGAAGTATCTTAATCAGTTGATAGGGCAGGTTACGAAGTAAGAAAAAACTCCTCAATTGAGGAGTTTTTAATTTTATCATTTTGGAGGAAAAGAGTCGTTTCAGTAGCTATCTCTTTCTCTAATTCTTCCATTTCTTCAGTGTACAAGAAGTTCAGTTCATTGATTTCTAGCGATTTGTCTTCCCGCATCTATAGCTTGAGCTTGAGTGGGTTTAATCAATGTAACTCTGGAATTTCAAGCTCATTGTACAGCTCGTCAATTTTTGTTTGGTACAATATGTTGGTTCGTCATTTGTGAGTATTGCAAATGTAAAATAAATTTTAATAGATTGCAAAACCTTATACATTGTTTATAAACCAAATCTGGCAATCAACCGGAGTTAGTTATAAAATCAACACACTAAATCTTATTTATTCATTTGGACGACTGTATATCAATATGGTTCTGCAATAGTAGGTGAGATTTTTTTGATATACAGCCTTAAGTCAGTATTTTCATTATTAATTGTTTCATTATATTTTCTAAATAAGTTTTAAAAGAAAAAGATCCCATAGTTTTGCAACTTTAATGAGATCTTTATGACAAGTATTAGATATTTTCTATAAATGTTAATTTCTGATCTCAAGTATATTTTTTACTGACAAGCTTCACACATTACGGCTTCAAAAGGGTTGACGGGACATGCTCCATCATAAAGTTCTCAGCGCTTGAGCTTGGTGACATATTCTTCTCCTTTTTCTGCGATGAGTTTTGCTTCGATCTCAGACTTGGTAAGTCATTGGACGAGAGGCTGTTCTGACCCTCAGCCTAGCCCTCTCCCTACCGCTTCGCTTGGAGTGGGAACTCAAATAACATGACTAAATCATCTTGAGACTGGAGCTGATGTACTATCTACTGACTCAGTGACCGCGGCGACTGGTGCTGATCCTCCACCAAACCCTACACGACCTTGACGTTTGTTGACGGTTTGAGTATATTTTTCACCTTGGATCTTCTTTTCGATGAAACAATAATACGTTCCTTTGAGTCATTGTTGTCGTGCATACATATACACATCAAACAGTCTATCTCTTCGCTCTGGTGCTCCGTAGATATTACGAGAGATACCTTGATCGACATGCTTTTGTCGTGCTGCACCAATATCAACTTGTGCAAGCGGAGAGGACTCGTACACCGTTTTAAACACTGGTCTATCGATCACATCTGCAAGCTCTTCGATATCTTGCACACTTCCACCATTTGCGATGATTTTACCTTTGATATCATCATTCCACATGTTGGCTTTTTTGAGCTGAGTGACGAGATGTTGATTGACGACTGTGAATTTACCGGAAATGATCTCACGAGTATATACATTGGAGAAGTATGGCTCGATACAGCTTGATGTACCCAAGATATTACTCGTAGTCGCAGTAGGCATTAGCGCCAACAATAGTGAGTTACGACGTGCGGGATATGCATAACTATCGTTATAGTCAGCAAACGGTCATCTTTCTACTCATAACGCTTCAGATGTCGCAAGTGCATTACTATACATGAGATCTCCAAGATAATCACAGAGTCTGACTCATTCAGGAGTATCATATGAGATATTGAGCTGGATCATCAGATCACCAAGTCACATTACTCCAAGTCCTAATGGTCTGAGATCTTCCGAGTTTTTTTTGGATTCTGGTGAAGGATAGAAATTGATACTGACGACGTTGTCGAGTGCTCTGATCGCAAGACCGATGGTAGTCTTCATATCATCGATATCGATGAGCTTGAGCTTGTCTTCAAACGACATAGATCTGACATCATCAGAGTGTTTGATCTGAGTAAATCTTCACACATTGATACTGGCCAATGTACAAGTAGCAGTACTATCACTACGGTTGGGGATGAAGATCTCAGTACAGAGGTTGGATGAGTGTATCGTTGCATAGTCTGGTGACTGAGATGCACGATTGGCAGTGTCTTTGAAGTTGATCCAGTAGTTACCCGTCTTGGCCATACGTATTAAGATCTCTCTGTAGACGTCTTGTGCTTTGAGCTTTTGGAAGAGCTTGAGCTCACCAGCTTGTGCTTTAGCGATCATACCATGATAGAGATCTTCTCGCTCCTTACCCCAAGTATCAGTCATCTCAAGACACTCATTGGGATCAAACAAATATCGATCATCGTCAGCCAACACTCTTTTCATAAACTCATCAGGGATCCATACCGCAGTATTGATATTACGAGCTCTGAGATGGTCGTGACCGTTGGTCTCTTTGAGGTCGAGAAAATCATAGAAATTGTAATGTCGTGGTTCCATATACATCGCAATATTGGCTCTACGTTTACCTCATTGCATGATACCACCTACGAGCGAATCATAGATCTTGATAAACGGAATGGGTCCTGATGATTGACCGTTGATACCCTTGATATGAGATCCGATCGCTCTGAGTTTGGTGACTGACATACCAATACCTCCAGCGTATTTGGCAAGCAATGCACATTCTTTGGCTTTGTCCATGATGTTTTCCATGTTGTCATCGACCACATTGACAAAACAACTACTGAGTTGTGGTACTCTGGTACCTGAATGGAAGAGTGTTGGGGTAGCGTGAGTGTATTTGAGCTGAGAGAATTTGTTATATAATTTGAGTGTAAAATCTTCCTTATCTGACTCAATGAGAGAGAGACCCATTGCGACTCTCATATGCAACCATTGGGGTTTTTCGATCAGATTTTGGTCATAATCTCTGATGAGATATTTGTTGCGCAGTGTCGATAGTCCAAAGTAGTTAAACTCGAGATCGCGATCTGTATTGATATTGAGTTCCAACATCCCAAGATCGAAATCTAACAACCTACGATCCAACATATCCAATTCTACACCATGCTTGATATATTCACTAAATGATGAGATCTTAGTGTCCACTTGCTTACTCACGATCTTGACCAGTTGTTTGGTAGCCAAGTAGTCATAGTCAGTATCTTCAGAGATCAATCACTCAATTGACTTGAGCAATAACTCGTCAATCTCAGCCGTCGTGACTAAGTCAGGCATCTTGAGTTCAAAGTTTTTGATGATCTTAAACATCGGCACAAATGGATCAGAGATTGGAGATCACTCCAACAAGTACTTGATCGCATCAATAATCTTTTCTGTAGTGAAAGGTTCTTTGCTACCGTTACGGTGAGTTACGAATTTGGACATAAGTATAAAGCTATTAGAATAATTAAAATAGTATTATTATTTGGTTTATTTATAGTAATCAAATCCAGAAGGAGGTTTTGGAGTAGATATTCATTTTATATGAGTAATTGATTCATCAGAGAATTCAGCAAAATCATCTTTAAGAATAACTTTTTTTAATTCTATATATTTAAAATATATTTTTCATTGTTCAATGTGTGGTTTGTATGTTTGCTTCTCTCAAGTTAAATCATGTCTTATGGTTATTCTTTTCTTAAGAGTATCTTTAAAGCCTTTATGACCGTAAGGTTTTTGAGTAAATCACCGTTTTTTATAAAACGCCTCAAACTCTTTTGCAGTCACTCATCATTTGAATTGAGTGGTACCAATTACTATATGAAATGGTAAAAGAAGTGTATCGGGTAGTTCAAATTCTTCTGGTTCTAATTCATGGTTTAGCGATGAAATATTATATTCATTGGTTAGTAGTTGGGCAATTTCTCGGGTTTGGTCTGGATTTGCACCGCTCGCAAATCATTCGTTCAATAACTTATCTTGTTTGTCTGGATCAAGCAAATAAAATTCTGGATGTTTTGAAACTACCAGATCAATAAATAATTTTCATACTCAAGTTGATCAAATATTATATGATATTTCAGGGTTCCCCATATTCTACTCAATAATATACAAGTAAAAAATTAAATTTTATTATAATAAATTTAAAAATTGGTGTATTGATTGGGTGTGACTTCAAAGAAGTTTTGGAGAGTCATCATGTCTTGTTTTTGGAGGAATTGGAGAGGGTTGGCTTGGACGAGATAGTGAGGTGAGAATCCAAGTTCTTCGAGTCTACGATCTGTGATGTATTTGATATATTGTTCCATCTCAGGATAGGATAGATTGTAGATACTTCTACCGTCAAACTGTTCACGCACGAATTCAAGCTCAAGCTCGGTACAATCAATAATGGTAGACCTAATATGCTCGACAAACTCTGCGTCTTGTCAGATTTCAGGATTTTCATCCAAGATACCTAAGATGAGCTCGATACCGAGTTTGAGATGTAAGGACTCATCGATGAGGACAAGATCAATACCATTACAGACGTTTTTCATCTTACCCGTCTCACGAACTGCAAGGAACAATGCAAACGCAGAATAGAAAAAAATACCCTCTTGAATAATACTACTCAGCAAGATTGCATGTAAGATCGCTTTTTTACCTTTGGTGGTGTCTGGATCGACTGCATTACCTGCTGACATTGAGATCTTGTCTGCTGCGTGAGCGACTCGTTGTTGTTTTTTGTATAATAGTGGATGATCGGTAGTCATATTGTATACTTTGGTACGATCCATCGCAAAAGTGTTGATGATCATCTCGAAGAAGTCAGAATGAATATCTTCCATAAACATCTGAGCAGTCATTGCTTGTTTAGCTCTTGGATCCATGATATATCCATAGAACGCTTCGCCTAATACGTTTTGAACTAATAATTCTGATGTTACAAAGTATCCTACGAGGTTGGTGAAAAGAGTTTTTTCTATTTCTGTCATATTAGTCCGATCGACTGCATCTTGATGAACGTTGAGTTCTTCAGGAAATCGTACTGCTTTCTTCTGATCAGTGTACAACTTATGAAATACGTTGGTTGTACCATCAAGTTTGATACCGTCTGTAACTTTCTTTTTACCGATAATAGGCATAATATTATATAAATATACAAATAAAGATTAAACACTATATATAGTATATGATAGAATATATTTTACTATATGATGTGTTTGTGTACTTTATGATATAGATAATCGCAACACATATTCAAGAGTTTTATTTAACATTTTCTTCACATTGAAAGACCAATAACCACATCAGAAACATCAATCAAAAAAATACTATAAAACAGCCTAAAAATAAAAGATTTCCTCGAAGGAGGAAAAAACTATTGTTATAAATAGCAACGATTTGCCGATCATAATTATATACTAAACCTACAATAGGAATCATAATAACTTATAAGTCAATATAGTATTATGGCTGTATAACATTGATCGATGGTATCAAAACAAATTAGTAATGATTATTTGCCAGAATATTGTCTCATGAATACAATTATACCAGTATCTCATTGGTTGATATGAATAACGCTCAATCTGCACAAGCACAAACAAGTGTACCGGAACACTCTACCTCACTGTGAGATATTCAGTGAAAGTTTTATGATAATATCGTGACGGGAGGGTTTTGGCCTACGGTGATTGCGATCATTATTATTTCAATCTGACTGATATTGGAAATGGGGACAGTTTTTGGGTTTTTGATCCCAGCAGATTTACTCTTATATACATCAGGACTGATCTTATGAGCCAACATGAGGCGATGAGCTGCTGCAATTATGTTGATAGTAGCGATCATCTCAGCAGTAGTGGGCGATCTTATTGGGTATTATCGATCCAACAAAGTCGGAGAAGCACTCTACAATAGGTCAGACACTTGGTATTTCAAAAAAAAACATCTATATACCGCTCAAGCAGCATTGGAGAAATATGGTGACAAGATGTTCTATATCGGTAAATTTTTGCATATCAGATCGTTTCTTCCAGTATTGGCAGGTATGTCTGGGATGAATATTGTTAAATTCTGAATGATTTCAGTGACTTCTACTGTGATCTGGGCGACAGCTACGTTTGTTCCTAGTTTTGTGATAGGATTGTTGTTTCCTCAGCTGATCACGAGTCGGTGGTTGCTCGTCGTCGGTACTGTGATCTTTATGGGCACAGAAGCAATCGCATGGATCGTCTTGTTCAATCAAGATATCAAATCAATTGCTCGTAGACTACGTGAGTCACATACTAGTTTTGCTGCGATCAAGGACAATCTTATCGACATCAAACACCATATCGGAGATGTCGCAGAATATGTCGTCAAAGGTGATGAAAAATAACAGACACGACTTATCCACAGTCAATCAAAAAATACAATAATTTTGGATACATATTAAGAAAACGCTGAATAACCATCAAAGTTGATTGTGATTACAATGTTTACCATTCTATATCAATTTATTATGCCCTTGTGGTACAATGTTGTGTGCCCTAAAGATTAGCTTCGCGTCTTGGAAGCGTTCACCAAAGTACTAGCTTCTCGTCGTCCTCGAGGACTATAGTGCCGTGTAACGGTGAACACATGACAGCAAACCTTCTACGATGCACGGATGGGTACCACACGACTTACTAGAATTACAATGATTGTAGAGCAAGTCGTGAGGTTTTGCAGTGTTTCCTTATGAACATCGTGAGGTTTTGGTTGTTTCCTTGAGGTATTGATACCACCCTATCAGTGGTGTAACATGATATGTACTAAATCTCGCACCAGAATATATTGCCGAATTACCTTTAGATCATAAAAACGACCATATTACAAAATACTATCTTTATCGTTCAAATGGAATCGATTACATACTTATGGGACACATGTCAGTAGAGTGAAAAGTACGAAAAAGATACAAACTCACTTCACAACCCTTTCAAACATTTGCTATTTATAGTTTTTGAGGAAAAATGCGGTAAGAAAAGCAACTGAAAAATCTATGTGGAAACAATGAGCAATTGTGGAAAGTTATAAGCAGTAACTAAACAGATGTCAATCACCCGAAACTGAGTATTCCACAATTCCACACGAATTCCATATAACTCGACAATGTCAGACAAGTCTTATTAATAAGCTTCAGGTCAGATTACATAATAATCCAACATTCCATATTATGATGATTATATAAATATAGTTTAAATTTTTACATATCTATTAGTATATAATAACATAGATTTGTGGAAAATTTGTCTGACTGACTTTGTCTTGTATTCGTCAGACAAAGATGTATGATATCCGACAGTGAATAAGACCGTAACGACAAAGTTTTTTCAAGAATCATACAATCCTCATTATCATATTTCAGGGATTGAATAAGTATAGCGTATACACAAAGTAATAAAGCGTGTGAATCAATCGTTATATCAGAGCACTATGTAGCTCATCATGAAAAAACTGTGTTTATCAACAACAGGATTTTTTCAGTTATTGTTGTTATCGATCGAATCACTATATTTATTATTTGTACTATTTTTATGGTAAAAAAAACTACTCCTGTTGATGAAATAAAATCAACAAAAACCGCAACAACTTCGAAGGCAAAAACTGCAACTACTAAAACAAAGACTGCTACTACAAAAGCAAAAACTCCTAAAAAAGATGAAGTAGAAACCACTACTACAGCAATAATAACTAAACCTGCAACTAAAAAAGCAGACACTCCTGCAACAGAAGAAAAAACTACAGATGCTCCTAAACTAACAAAAGAAGCTCCAGTCAAAAAACCTGCTACGACAGAATCAGAATCTGTTCCTAGCGAAAAAGAACCTAAGAAAAACAAAGAAGAAGCTACTACCAAAGAAACTGAAGAAGTAGTAAGTGGGTTTGAAGGATTTGGTCTCAGAGAATGAGTACTCAGAGGTATCGAAAAAGCTGGCTACACAACTCCTACTGATATCCAGACTCAAGTGATTGATCGTTTTGTCCATGGTAATCATATCGTGGGACAAAGCCAAACTGGTACTGGTAAGACAGCAGCGTTTGTGATACCGTTGATCAATGCAATCGACTTCCGTAGCAACAAACTTCAAGCGATTGTCATGGCCCCCACTCGTGAGCTTGTCGTACAAACAGAAGAAGAATTTTATAAGCTTGCACGAGGATCTCCAGGATTCAAAACTGCAGCAGCTTATGGTGGATGATCCAAATATCGCCAATTAAGTCAACTTGAAAGAGGCGCACAAGTACTTGTAGCTACTCCAGGAAGACTACTCGATTATCTCAGTAAAGGTAAAGTACGTACTGAAGACGTTAAATATTTTGTATTGGATGAAGCTGACCGTATGTTGGATATGTGATTCCAAGATGATATTGAAGAGATCGTCAATGCATGTTCAAATATTGAACAAATGATGAGTTTCTCTGCAACAATCACTCAAGAACTCAATAATATTATCACCAGATATATTGGTAAAGAATATGATTTTATCAAAACTGCTACTGAAATCGTAGTTGATAATGTGGATCACAGTTTTGTACATGTGGCGAATATTGATAAGATTGGGCTGTTGGATAAATTTCTCAATGAATATAAAGACCAAAAGGTCATCATCTTTACTCAGACCAAAAGATCGACTGATGAAGTCGCAGAACAAGTCCATGCAATGGGACATAAAGTAGCAGCGATCCATGGAGATATCGATCAACGTCATCGTATGAGAACTATTAAAGATCTTAAGTCAGATTATCTCAAAATACTCGTAGCGACCGATGTAGCTGCTCGTGGACTCAATCTCAATGATGTGCAACTCGTGATCAATTATGAAGTACCGCAAGATCCTGAATCATATATTCACCGTATCGGACGTACTGCTCGTGCCGGTAAAAGTGGTAGAGCGATCACCTTTGCTGATAATAGAGAACTTTCTTCTCTCAGAATCATCGAAAAACGTAACAAACTTATCATCAAACAAATCGATGAACATGGTACTGAAGTAGCAAAACGTATCATTGATGGTATGAGATCATGATGAGGTGGTGGACGTGGAAATAGATTTGGAGGCAACAGAGGAGGCGGTGGACGCAGTAGCGGAAGATTTGATGGCGGTGGAAGTAGTGACCGTGGAGATAACTCTGGCGGAGGATATCGTGGCAATTCAGGTGGTAATGACCGTGGATGATACCAAGGATGAGGTCAAGGTGGATATCAATGATGATCAAGAGGCTGACAAGGTGGATATCAATGATGATCTTCTAGATCTAGTAGTAATGACAGACCTGATTATAGTTCATCTCCCTCTCAAAGAGGCGGACATCAACCAGATCGTGGCAACTCAGGCGGAGGATATCGTGGCAACTCAGGTGGTAATGACCGTGGATGATTCCAAGGATGAGGTCAAGGTGGATATCAATGAGGATCAAGAGGCTGACAAGGTGGTGGTTTTGGTTGATCTCAATCAAGAGGCGGCTGAGCTCCACGTGGAGCTGGACGTGATCAATGATACAGATATCGTGACGACAGAGAAGCAGCAGCACGTGAAGGTAATTATGGTACTCCACCAAGCAAAAAACCTGATGTTATGTTCGAACCAAGACAGGAATATTATTAGGATATAAAATTAATCTTACTCAAATGAGTAGGATTTTTTTAAAATAATTTTCAGGGTCTACCGTAGTTGAGAGATTAAATAGAATTACTTCTACTTGATAATAAAATTAATCCTAGAAATTACTATGCAGAGTAGTATAGTATCTACATGATTAATAATAAAATTTACAAATCTGATATATATTACAGAAGAGTAATATATTTTATTTTTGAGTTTAAACCAATTGAAATAATATAATTTAAAGCTTAAGGAAACACTGCAAAACCCACTTATTACAAAAACAACAATCAATTTTAAAGAACAATATTCAACTTATGTAAGCTCTTTTACAGATCAGCGTCGTGATTTTCTTGAATCAAGACTTGATAAAATTAACTTCGAATCAATCGAATATATTTCTAATGGGAAAAAAATCACCTGATATGTTGTTAGTCCGAAAGTTACACAAAATAAATGTGCTGTAATAATTTATAATAAATGATGAAACAATAATCAAACCTTTGGCGATCTCAAAGGAGACATTTCACCAAAAGAATTATTTATAACGATGTGATATTATGCACAACATGGATATATTGTTGTTGCTAGTAACTATAGTGGCGGAGCATGATGTGATGGGTCTGATCAGTTTGGTGGTGAAGATGTTCATGATATTATAAATTTATATAATGTAATAAAAGAGTTTAAAGAAGCAGATCTATCGAAAATCTGAATGTTATGATATAGTCGTGGTTGAATGATGATATATCTATGTATGACTAAAAATCTATCTCGACTCAAATCGTGTGTAACAGTATGATGAGTTACTGACTTACAATGATTATTACTTACAAGATGAGAAATGTTTCCCAATGTTTATGTACCGTGTTTTGGAGGTAGCTTAGAAGAAATGAAATTAAGATCAGCAGTAGATTTTATCGACAAAATCTCAAAAAACATCCCACTCTTATTAATTCAGTGAAACAATGATAATAAAGTGTCTCCTCATCTAGCATTACAGTTCTTATGAAAAGCTATTGATCACTGATTAAAAATTAGAGCACAATTTTACGAATGATGAGATCATAACCTTTCTACTCACATAAAAGAAAGTTCTGAGAATATAAAAAATCGATTTGATATTACCTTGCGATATTAATATTTATGTATATAAAAATATTGTCGTTGGTCGACAAAACAAATTATACTATGCAAAAATGTAAAATCGTACTGGACAATATTTTGTCCTATCGCAACCAAACCGTCATCTTGTGTTATATGCGTAAGCATGACGTATCAATCGAAACTGCTAGAAAGCATTTTCGTGCGATGCTCGCATTCCTATACTTTTGTGCTACTTCAGAAAACACCTTCACTCCAAGTGAGGTAATTGACGAAATGTGGCATACGTTCCTACTATCTACTAAGGATTATGACGAATTTTGTCAAGAATATCTTGGCAAAAAAATCCATCACAATCCAGACGCCGTAGTTACGGAAGCTTCAAAAGAGAAAAACCAGCAGCAGTACATTAATCTGTACATTATAGCTGAACAAACTCTTGGCGCTCTCGATCCTGAAATGTTTCCTAATCCTATGGTTTTAGCTGCAGGATGCAATGGAGACTGTGGTAGCGGAGGCTCTTGTAGTGGATCAACAAATTGCCAAACTTAATTAATCTATTCTCAACACCGACCAACGATAGGCTAGCTGATATTCAGCTAGCCTTTCCATAAATTTAGTAAGAAATAATAATAACTAAGAGTCAACTAATTTTCTCGCAATCGTGATATAAAACAATAATTTGAGTCAGCTCAAGATATCATCATATTGTAACTGAATAAGTAATCATTATACTCATCGCTTGTGAAAATAACCCACTAAACTCACTTATTTATACAATTATATCATTATCCAACCATGTCTGTAGTATCTGAACTTATGGCCAAAATCGAATCTCAAATCGCTTCAGTGGATCTGAACGATACCATGTCAAGCAAAGGTGAAATCATCGAAATCAAGGATGGAGTCGCTACAGTGACTGGCTTAAGTAAAGCAATGTTTGGTGAGATCGTTGTGTTTGAAAACTGACTCAAAGGTATGGTGCTTAACCTCCTTGAAGATCAGATCGGAGTGCTTGTGTTGTGAGCATATCATACGCTCAGTCAGGGTCAATCTGTATCAGGTACTGGTGAGATCTTCAAGCTCAATGTAGGAGAAGCGTTTCTGGGTAGAGTAGTCAATGGTATTGGTGAGCCGATCGATGGTAAAGGTGAGATTAAGGGGACTGACTTATATCCAGTGGAGCGTTTGGCTCCTGGAGTAATGTCACGTAAGAGTGTCCATCAGCCTCTCCAGACTTGAGTCAAATCAATCGACTCCATGGTACCGATCGGAAAAGGTCAACGTGAGCTGATTATCGGCGATAGACAAACTGGTAAAACCACGATTGCAATCGATACCATCATCAATCAAAAATCTGAAAATGTAAAATGTATCTACGTCGCAATCGGTCAAAAAGAGTCCAAGGTCAAACTCATCTCAGAACAACTCAAAGCAGCCTGAGCACTAGAATACACTACAATTGTGTCAGCCCCAGCAAGTAGCCCAGCAGTGATGCAATATATCGCTCCGTATGTAGGCGTGACGATTGCAGAATATTTTTTATACAATGGTCAAGATGCACTTATCATCTATGATGATCTGACCAAACACGCTAATGCATATCGTGAAGTATCATTACTTTTGCGTAGACCTCCAGGACGCGAAGCATATCCTGGTGATGTATTTTATCTCCACTCAAGACTACTTGAACGTGCTGCCAAACTCAATGAAGACTATGGCGGAGGATCACTTACTGCGCTACCGATCATTGAGACTCAAGCAAATGACGTATCAGCATATATTCCTACCAATGTGATTTCGATTACTGATGGGCAAATATTCTTGGAGACTGACTTATTTAATGCTGGTATTAAACCTGCGATCAATGTAGGACTGAGTGTGTCTCGTGTATGATGATCTGCTCAGACTGGATTGATGAAAAAGGTTGCTGGTAAACTCAAGCTGGAACTATCGTATTTTCGTGAGCTTCAAGCGTTTTCACAATTTGCATCAGATCTCGATCCAGCTACTCAAGCAAGACTGATCCGTGGTACAATCATGGTAGAGCTTCTTAAACAAGCAAATGGTCAGCCACTTGGCTTCCAACAACAAGCCACCTTGATCTATGCAGGTATCAATGGATATTTGGATAACATCCCCGTGAGTCAGATCAAACAATTTGAACAACTTGTCAATGACAAACTCAGCACAAGTCATAGCGATCTCAATGCGATGATGATCAAGGATAAAAAATTAACTGACGAAGTTGAGATAGGTATCAAACTACTATTGAGCGAGGTTGTCAAAGAGTTGAGCGTGGAAGTATAATATTATGATATATCAATCAATTTAAATCACACTAATGTGTGATTTTTTGGTCTCGTAAGTTTGAGTGACTTTTTTATACTCTCATGATATCATATTTAATATATTGTTCAATTGTAGATGTCACAAACCAAACACCGACGATGATGGTTTAAGATAGGATGATTGCTTGCAGGAATCATATTTTTCATCTTGTTTTATTTGATTACGATCAATACCACTAGTACCAAATGATATTTTTTGCGTCAATATATGAAAGAGTTGGATGATGTGCAGTTTCGTCATAATGTTACAGCTTTTCAGCTTGCGATCGTACAAAGACAACTCTGGAATAAGGTCAATGTAGATTTTATCTGACAACGAAACCCTAAACTAAAAAAACAACAAAACTCGATTGTACACCTCAAACCATCTCAAGGTGAACAAATCATTGAATAAATCAGATGTAAATGTATTCATAATCACTATCATCGTGATACTAATTTAACTTACATAATTTATAATATGGGAACAATACTTGCAGTACTATGAGGGATTATCATGTTGATGATATTAGTGATCTTACATGAGCTCGGTCATTTTTGGGCAGCGAAAAAACTTGGTGTGAAAGTGCTCGAGTTTGGTGTAGGTATACCTCCAAAAGCGAAGAAATTATGGACTGATGTGCAGGGTACTGAATATACACTCAACCGAATACCATTAGGAGGTTTTGTAAGACTTAAATGAGAAAATCCTGACGATGAGGCTGAGTTTCTTGCTCCAGATAGTCTGATCACTGCGCCGCTGTGGCGTAAGATTGTGATCTTGTTAGCAGGAATTGCGATGAATTTTTTGACGACATATTTGTTGTTTGTGATCGTATTTGCTGTGGGTGTCAGACCGATCCAAGTCATCTCCGATGCGATAGCTCCACAGTGACATATGTCATATATCTTACCTACGATATCATCACTCAATAAGCTTGGATATGTGCAAGATGATCAGCTTCCTCAATCCGTCTTGATCGAAGAAGTTATGCCTGATTGAGTGGGACAAACACTAGGATTGGTCCCATGAGATCAAGTGATCAGTATCAATAATCTTCCCACTAATTCATTGGAATTTAGTGCAATGTTGGTAAAATATCGTTGACAAGAAGTACCGCTTCAAGTCCAACATGAAAACGGTCAGACTAAAACAATCATGTATCTGTGTGAAGATCAATGTGTGCTATGAGTAGTAATATCTCAAGCTCAACTCACCGATATCAATACGATCAAAATGTGACGAAATTCACGGTGATCTGCTCGATATGAACTCAAAGCACAGACTCGTCTGACTCGACAAGGATTGGGAAGAATTGGTGATAGTCTCTTCTCGTTTGATGCCAAAAAAACTCAAGACTGACTTAAGGGTATGTCTGGTCCAGCCTGAGTGATCAAAGCTTGACAGCAGATCTTTATGATCTGAGGATGGTCAGGGTATCTTGCATTTGCAGGATTGATATCTCTGTCACTCGCTTTATTTAACCTTCTCCCGATCCCAGCACTTGATGGTGGAAGAGTGGTATGATCAATCATTCAGGCAGTAGGACGTTTCAAGCCACAAAAATACTTTGTGATCGAAAATTATATCAATATGTTTTTCTTTGTTGTATTGATGGGATTGGGTATTTATATCTTAGGGCAAGATTTGGTTAGAGCTCGAGGATTGTTTGGTGGATAGAGTGTAGTAAAAAAGACAAAGATTAAAGACAAGGATTTAAAAAAGACAACGACATCGGAAAGCGACATCAAATTAGTTGTATCGCTAAGTATCATATTTATAGTTAGACCAAGTTTATTCTTGGTTTTTTATTACTGAAAAGTATTTTCATGCGTATCCACTGCATCTCTCATGGAGGAAGAGTCACCAGTAGTCTGGCTGTGCAATTACAAAAACTCGGTCATACTGTGACTGGAAGTGATGATGAAATCTACGAGCCGTCCAAAACCTTACTTGCTCAATATGGACTATTACCAGATACACAAGGATGGAATCCAGATATGATCACGTCAGATATTGATCTCATCGTACTTGGTATGCACGCTACTGCTGATAATCCTGAATTGGTTAAGGCAAAAGAGCTATGACTAACGATCCAGTCTTATCCAGAAGTGATCTACGAGTTTACAAAAGACAAAACGAGAGTAGTGATCGCATGAAGTCATGGTAAAACTACTACCACGAGTATGGTGATGCATGTATTGCGTCATAATATGATATCATTTGATCGAGTAGTGGGTGGGATTGTCCCGTGATTTGATAGTATGGTGAGCCTGACTGATGATGCAAAAATCATTGTGATTGAGTGAGACGAATACCCTGATGGCAAGATCAATATGACAGCAAAGATGTTGCTTTACCATCATGATATTGGTATTTTAAACTGAATTGCACGAGATCATATTACTACCTATCCCACCTTTGAGAGTTATGTTGCACCGTTCCAACAATTCGTCGATCAAACATCACAACAAGGATTTTTATGATATTACGAGCAAGATCAAGAGGTGATGAACGTGATGGATCAGACTTTTACATCAGCTACACTACAATGATATAAAGCACATCCACACATCGTGCGTGACAGAGTGACTTATTTGATTACAACAGATAGAGAAGTACAACTATCGATCTTTGGTACTCACAACTGCATCAATATCAGTGCTGCACTACTGGTATGTCAACAACTAGGATTGAGTGATAAGCAGTTTTATACTACTATCGGAAGTTTTACTGGTGCAGGCAATAGACTTGAGCTGGTACATCAAGATGATGCGTGTCATCTGACTATATTGAGAGATTTTGCCCATAGTCCAAGTAAGCTCAAAGCGACAGTGGAAGCTGTAGTATCACAATACCCCGATCGTAAAGTAATTGCATTATTTGAGTTACATACTTTTGCGAGTCTGAGTGCATCATTTATGTCAGAATATACACATCATTTTGATCTTGCCGATATTGCTTGTGTGTATTATGATGCGCATAGTTTTGAGGTCAAGCGTATGGCTCCATTGACCAAAGAAGTAGTCAAGGAGTGATTTGCTCGTGAAGATCTGATCGTGATTGATAGTGCTGAGGATTTGGGAAATTGGTATCAGTGATTGAATTTGGATAACTCAGTGGTGGTCTTGATGAGTAGTGGTAATTTTGGAGGTGTGAAATTTGTAGAACAAAAATAGAAAATTATTTCAATAACAATTTAGGGTATCAATAAATTTACTTAAGGAAACGCTGAATAACCATCAAAGTTGATCTTGAGTTTAAAGTTTAAAATTCCATATGAAAGTTATTATGCCCTTGTGGTACAACTTTGTGGTTTAAGTAAGCGTTTACCGATGAAACACGTGACAACAAACCTCACCTGATTTAATAGATTACAATGAATTATGAGAAAATCGTGAGGTTTTGCAATGTTTCCTTAAGGAAACACTAAATAACCATCAAAGTTAATCATGATTACAATGTTTACCATTCTATATCAAAGTTATTATGCCTTTTGGGTACAACTTTGTTTGTTGGAAGCTGTTTCCTTAACTAAGAGAATAATTATCCTAGAGATAATTATTTTTTTGATATTACTTATGATTCATCTTAATTGTTTCAATCTCAATACTTAGTTGCTCGATTTTGATTTTGAGTTCTTCGAGCTTATTACGTTTTTTCTGTACGATATCTGCAGGAGCTCTTTCGATGAACTCCGGAGAACTGAGAGAGCGTTTGAGGTCTACCATAAATCCTTGTTCTTCGGTGAGCTCGACTTGAAGTTTGGCAAGATGATCTTTTCGGTTGAGCTGAGGTGCTTGGGTCTTGATACCAAGTTTCATATCATAGAGCATGGTCGATAGCACGGTTCACTCGCTCTCGTCCCACACCATAGTAGGATAATACACAACAGAGTCAGACTTGACCAATGCACATACGAGATCTTCATACTGACGCATGAGCTGAGCAAAATCATGATTGACTGACACTAAGATGGTGACTTTTTCATGATTGGGTACTTTGGCTTGATTGCGCAGAGTACGACACTCACTGATCAGAGTCATGAGTGTTTCGATATGGATATTGCTGTCGATCGTACCTAGTGGTTGTGCGATAGACTGTATGGAGATCCAACCTTGCATCCCAATGCTGTGCCATAATTGTTCAGTCACATGAGGAATATACGGATGTAGGAGCTTACATAATGTTGCAATTACATAGATCATTACTGTATCAGTCGCAGGAGAGTGGATTTGTTTGCTGGTTTCGATATATCGATCACAGAACTGATTTCGCACAAAATTGATAAGTTGTTGACTGAAATCACCGATTTGATAGGTTGCAAAAAGTTCGTGTTGTTTGGTAATCAAACCATCAAGTCCAACAAGGATCCAGCGATCAAAATCATTGGTTTGATCTAATGAGTTTATAAGTTGTTCTCTAACTGCTTCATAGTTGTACTCTACTTCGTTATCTTCGCCGATGATCTTCATACTTACATATCTGCTCGCATTCCAAAACTTATTGATAAATCTACTATATTGATCAAATTTGTCTGGTCCGATCTTGAGTGGAGTACCAGGAGTAGATCAGGTGACTAGAGCAATACGCATTGTATCAGCTCCATATTGATCCATAATTTGGACTGGATCGACACCATTACCTGCAGATTTGGATTGTTTTTTTCCTTTTTCATCCAAGACCATACCATGCAGTACGATATCACGAAATGGCATCTGACCAGTCAGATCGTGTGCCATGATACACATCCTTGCTACCCAAAACGTCAAGATATCTCCTCCTGTCTCCAACATCGTCTGTGGAAAGAACTTTGCAAAATCTAAAGTCTGTTCTGGTCGACCTAGCGTCGTCATCGGCCATAGACCGGAAGAGAACCGGGTATCAAGTACGTCAGGATCTTGTACACAATTGTTCAGACTAGTGATCGTATCCAAATCAAGATGATAGCTACCAGATTCTTCCGCGATAAATCTTGTAGAGCTTAGTAAGTCAGCTATCGTATTCATAGTGTCGGTGTTGCCCGGCTCAGTAGAGTGAAGCAATAAAAGACGTATTAATTCTTCCAAAGATTGAGTGAACTCAAGATTGTCAGCAAATTTGCTACGATAGATGCGCTCATATACTTGATAAATCATTCACTCATGAGGTATGATACTGGGTTGAGTCATCAAAGCGACAAACTCATCAAGCGTAAAATCATCGGTGAGCCTACTATCAGCTACAAGATTAAAAATCAATAAAGTCAGTATATCTACATCATCATGATGTGCAAGAATATAATCTTCATCGACTGCTATCGAGTTTCATTCACTGTCAGATCGTACTGGGATACGATGTCCTCGCCAAAGCTGACGAGAGATACACCATGGTTGGATTTTTTCCATCCACTGATGAAAGTCCTGCTCAAATCTTGCTGGATAGATCATCATTGTACCATCCGTCAATGCTTGATCGCTTGCTTGTGATGCAACAGTAGTATCGTAGAACCATTGTTGTGTAATGATGGGTTGGATCACAGCACCAGTACGTTCACTTGTTGGGATGTTGTTGGTATAGTCTTCTGTTTTGATTAGATTACCTCTTTCTGCAATCAGGTTGACGAGATTGTCAAACCCATCATCGATATGGATACCAGCAAACTCTCCAGCGTGCTCGCTATAGTTTCATAATTTGTCAAAAGCAATAATATCCATTGGAAGATTGTGTCTGACTGCGATCTCGTAATCATTGGCGTCATGAGTAGGTGTAATCTTGAGTGCTCATGTGCCAAAAGTAGGATCCACATAATCATCTGCAATCACTGGGATCTTACGATTGGTGATTGGCGCAAGGACAAACTTACCTACTAGTCATTTAAATCTTTTGTCTCATGGATTGACCGCAATTGCTACATCAGCAATCACCGTATCTGGGCGAGTTGTTGCGACAGTGATCGAGTTTTGTCCACCAGTGATAAAATATTTGATATAATATAATTTGCTTTCTTGTTCTTTCATCACCACTTCGATATCGCTGATCACACTTTGGCTGACTGGGTCTCGGTTGGTCACACGATGTCATTGGTAGATCTTTCCTTGTGTATGGAGCGTGACAAATGCTTTACGGACTGCCCTACTGAGTTTTTCTGACAGGGTAAATGATTCTCTAGATCGATCGAGCGATGCTCACATCGATTTGGTCTGTGCGATAATAGTATCTCTATTGGCAAGAGCAAACTCTCGTACTTTATCCAAAAATGCTACTCTACCATAATCAAATCTACTTTTACTTTCTTCTTTCATAAGCTTTGCTTCGACCTTGGTCTGCGTCGCAATACCTGCATGATCGGTACCTGGTAGCCATAGAGTAGACTTACCTGTCATACGATGATATCTCATGATAATGTCTTCCATACTTGTGGTAAGAGCATGACCAAGATGTAACACCCCAGTGACATTGGGAGGTGGAACACTCGACACGTAGATCTCATCAGATGAGCAAGGATAACTCGCACCTGAGTCAGCTTGTAATTGTACTACGGTTTCAGGGTGAGCGAGTTGAAATTTATCGCTGAGCTTTTGGATTTTGGACTCGATCTCACGATGATTGTATTTTTTGGGAAACATGATGATACGTTAGGCAGTACTTGCTCTGTGATACACAAATAGTGATTCAGTACAAGTGGATTTGTGATAGCTAAGAATTTGATAATCGCCAAGGCTGACTTCAGTGGTGTTTGTAAAATGTTACACACAGTGTTGTATGATTTGAAATGATTGAGATAGTAGAGTGAGGACTTTACGATTTATACTTTGATTGGAATATAGGTTTGTTGTTTCTTTTGCCACCATCAGTAACTATTTGAAATAAGTATGTGGGATTTTTCTTGCTTTATCACAAGGATTTGATATAGTCACAATATGTCTGTCGTTGCTGATGATCTCAAACAACAACTCGATATCATCGATATCATTGGTCGTCACGTCGACCTCAAAAGAGCATGATCTAACTATACTGGATTATGTCCATTTCATCGTGAGAAAAGTCCATCGTTTATGGTGTCCCAAGACAAGCAGATCTTCAAATGTTTTGGGTGTGGAGTAGGTGGAGATATGATCACATTTATGATGGAGTATGAAAAAATGGACTTTCGGGATGCAGTTAAAGAACTCGCAACTCGCAACAATTTTGACCTAACTCCCTATCAGTCAGACTCCGATAGCTCTTATCAAGATAATAAAGACGAACGTGAAAAACTCAAACGTATCAATAAACTTAGTACTCAACGATTTGTAGAACAGCTTGTTAAAGATACGGTTGCTACTACATATCTATCAGAACAAAGAAACATCTCAGAAGCAATCAGTGAGCGCCGACAACTCTGATATGCACCCAATAATGGGCAAGCGCTTGTAGCACATCTCCAGTCCAAATGATTCACCATTGCAGATCTGACTGATTCATGACTGGTCAAACAAGGCCAAAGCGGTGATTTGTATAGTTTTTTTCGTCATAGAATTATGTTTCCGATCAGTGATCATGTAGGCAATATTGTAGGATTTGGGGGAAGAGTAGTCGATTCAGAGGATAACCCCAAATATCTCAATACCACTGAGACAGCGATCTATCACAAATCCAGTATCTTGTACGGACTACATCAAGCGAAGTCAGCAATCACTACTCATCAGTTTGTAATCATCGTAGAAGGATATATGGATGTGATTGCGCTTGATAGATTGTGAGTAGGGGTAGGGGTTGCACCTTGTGGTACCTCATTGACAACAGAACATATTAAGCTGTTGCGTAGATACACACAGAAGCTGGTTGTTTTGTTTGACAATGATACTGCTGGGCAGACTGCAGGCTTGAGAAGTATCAAACTCATGTTGGAGCAGTGACTCTATCCATTGATGATCTGCATGCCAGAGTGATATAAGGATATTGATGATGTAGCGAACGCGGATATTGATGATACTACCAAACAAACGATTGTCAGTACACATATCGATTGGTTCGATGGAATCATTGCACAACTACAGACAACATATCCATTTGATCATCCTGTCGCTACCAAACAACTTATCAATGAAATGTTTGGGGTTCTGACTGCGATCGGAGATTATAGTGTGTTTGTGGGATACATGAACAAGCTTGCACAACTCGTACATATCGACGAACATGGGCTAATGAATGATTATAAAAACCGATATCGTAGCACCAAACAACAAGTTAAACAACGTACAAGCTGAGTCGATATGGTAGCATGATATGAAGAAGATGTAGATTTATTATTACATAGTCTGAAGTTGTATAATGATACGACTCAGCTACTAAGTTTGTTACTACAGGATAAATATCGCCTTGCGTGTGATATGCAGCAATTTGATGTGGTTTCAACTTATACTCAAGACCAACTCCAAGAATGAGTTTTGCGACGATCTCGCCAACTCGATCAACTCTGACTTGACAAACAAGTAAGTCAGATTACACAATTTATCACTAGATATATTCAATCTCATCTACAACTTATTATTAAATCTTCCAAACTAACGCTTGATCAAAAGCAGGAATTTTTGCAGCGTGCGAAAAACTAGTGGATTTCTCCTCAAAAAAAACTACACTGGATGTAATTACACTACAGTGTTGCTTATTTTATCAATAATAGAAACTTGATTATGGAAATTGTCAGTAATTTTAACACCGTGCTACCAGACAATCAGATCATAAGTCATGACAGTACCTGACAACATCATATCAGAATTAGAGCTCATCTAGCGATTGTGACCGATAAGTTTGTGGATTATCAAAAAGATCTTTTGACTGAATTTATTGCACAACTTACGAGCGAATCAGAAAAACCAGATATCACATTCCGTAAGTTTAAAAATTATGTCGAATTTGCACTCCAAGAACTCAACTCAAAACTTGCCGTATTTGCAGAAAAAGTCACTGATACTTCATTGTTTGATATCAGAGGAGTAGTAGAAGTGTTTTGTGGTCATGAGTATCTTGCGAGTCTGATTGGTGATGTGAGTTTTATGATATTACGTCAGCATAAGCTGTATTATTCATTGTTCAATGAGACGAGTAAGAGAATGAAGATTAGCTTATTTTCTGACTTTATCGAGTGAGACGTGAGCAATGGAGATCAGGTAGTAGTGTTGGGTGGCGATATTGCTTATGTGGTGGATGAGAGAGATTTGACAGATCTGAGTGAAGTGGTATGAAGTACTGACAAGACATTTATCGAACTACTGCAAGAAGTCATCGTGCAAAGAGCAGGTGAAGATATCGCAATATTTGATCTCTATACTACCATCAAGTCAGATCATGTATCATATTTGAGCTCACAACAAGGGTCCAAGATCACGAGTAAAATTAGTAATCGACTGATTCTCAATCAATATCAGCTTGGTATGATTATTTTTGGCTGTGTGATTGCGGGTCTAATCTATTCGATTGTGAGTAATTATCGTGCACAATACACCAATAATGTTGTCACCACAGCAGACTGAGATACAGTAGATATTACTCTTGAGTCGATCAAAAAAGATATCGCAGTCTTCCAAAGGCTTGATGCAAGCTCCCCAAACAAGATCAGTAGCTATCAAGATATTAAGAACAAAATTGATCTTCTGGAAAAAACCAACCAGTCGCCTCTCGATATCCAAGAACTCAAAAAAGTACTCCAAGAAGAATATTACAAAGGATTTAGAATTAATACCGTCAGTCAATTTGATACCAAAGTACTTGACTTTAATGATAGTGATGTTCAGATCTTGTGAGATATTTTAGGGATCTATGTTGCTAAAGAGTGATATCATGTTGCTGGTAGCAAAGCTGCTCTATTGAGTTCAGTCAACAATCAGTTCAAAGGAACACTTATTAGATATGGTGAAAATATTTTATCTGACCCATTGCAGTGATGTTCGCCATCATTGGGTAGAGTAGGTCTTTATTGTTATGATGCCAAAGGTCAGGTCTATCTCTTGAGTAAATGAGGTATTGAATCAGTACAAAATACTGCTACTTCTGTCAACTTCCCTACACCGATAGCAGATATTGGTACTTTTGCAAGTAGTAATATGTATGTATTGACGTCATCACCATCACAAGGCAATACTCATATCTTCAGATATCAATCGATCGGCAACAATCCTACCAATCTCAAAGAACCTCAACTCTACTCATTTGCGAGTAGTGGAAGTCGTAGTCTGACATCGATGGCGATCGATGGGACATTTATCATGCGAAACGCTGCAAGCAACCAGCTCATCCAATTTCGAAGAGATGGAGTAGCACCTCAAGACAGAGTCATCCCCGTCAAAGGTGGAGACAATATTGATGGCGCATATTCTGCTACTGGTATCTCGGTGATTGCATATGACAACACCAAATATGTCTACTTATGGGATGCCCCTCAACAATCACTCACCGTATTTATCTCCAACCCAAGCAAAACTAATACCAATCAGACCACCAGCTTCACACTGGAATATGTGATGAGACTCAGATTTGATCCTGCACTATGAGTCAAAGGTGTTATTATTTCTGATGATACACAACCCAAACTCTGGGCTGTCACCAACAACGGTGTATCTCAATATAACCTCAACCAAGATATCGATCAGTATCTCAATGCTCCCAAACAATAATAAGATTGAATATGATCTGAGTCAGACTTAATGATTGTTCATAATCGAGTATTTTTGTAATCTTACTATTAATGAGCACACAAGAGACTATAAGGAGGTTTTTAGAGCCAGCAATCCTTAATAAATGAGCTACGATCAGATCGATTATTTGACAGATTGTAGTCTCTCTTCAATGACCAGTAAATGCATTATTTATTGGGCTTATTTGAGGAGTTCTTGAGGCCAACCAACCAGACTTATTGACTACATTTATACTGATTTATGCTGGTTTTTTGGTATTCATTCATGTTTTTATCGAATCTACTAAGACTCGAGGATTTGCTGAAACATACTTTCCAGAGATGAGAATTATTCAAGATAGGTATCTTCAAGAGTATGTACGCATTGACGGCAACTATCTTGATAAAATGTGAACCTGAAAGCTTATATCAATTATTAATAAATGATTCGATATTCGACCAATGTTACTTGATAATACTATAAACTTTACTATTTCTTTTTTAGTAAGTTTTATTGTAGGAATCTATCTATCAGCTCAAGTCGAGTGAGTTTTTGCACTTGTTTATATTCTAGCATTTATATGTATTTGATTACTTTCAGTCTATTTTGATAAGCCAAGTGGAAAATGGAGAATCAAACGTCGTGATGTACTTAATGAGCATTCGCGCGGATTAGTAAAATTTATTATGAGTAAAACCGAGATTATTCAAAACGATAAAATAACTCAGTCGATCGATACAATGTGAACCTATCTTGATAAAGCACAAGATTACGCATTACTGCAAGCGGTGCCACAATCCCGTATGTTTAATGTTCCTAGAATCATTATCACTATATTTAGGCTGTCAGTGTATATTCTAGGTGCTAAACGATATTTTAGATGAGATATCACATTAAGCACATTAACCGCTTTGTTGTGATTTATGCTTGTGATAGATGGAGTGATGGTACAGTTTATAAACTGATATAAGAATATTGTAAAAGATTGGAATGTTATGGAGAAGCTTCGATCGACTTTTGATGATGCACCGAAAGATATCTGATTATTTGAATGAGATGTATTTATCCAAAACAAATGAGTTGTCGATCTTAAAAACATATCATATGAATATCCTTGATCAGAAAAAGTATTCGATAATCTATCGTTGACTATATTATGATGACACAAAACAGCTCTTGTAGGACCTTCATGATGAGGCAAATCCACCTTGATCAAATTGATTGCAGGATATATTAGACCTGACAGCTGATCGGTAATCATTGACGATCAAGATCTCGCAGAAGTATCACTTCGCTCATACTACCTACATATCTGATACCTAACTCAAGAGCCATCCGTATTTGATGGGACGATCTGGGAGAATCTGACTTATGGATTGCAGGACAAGGTGGAAGGACAAGGACAAGATAGCTCCTATTCCTGCATCTCCCCTGATAAGGGGAGGTGGTCGAAGACCGGAGGGGTTGTAAAAAAAGATACTTCTGAAGTAATCACTTCGAGGCACGATGATAGGAGTGGCGCAATAAACCATAGAGTTGAGGACAAAAATAAAGTGGATTGCTTCGTGCCTCGCAATGAAGACGAAAGAGGATCTCTCGATGCCTCGAGATGACAGAAAGGAAATGATGAAATAATTGCGAAAATAGAGAAAGTAATCAAACTCGCTCGTTGTGAGTTTATTTATGAGTTTAAGGACTGATTGATGACGGAGATCGGAGAGAAAGGTGTGAGATTATCATGAGGCCAACGTCAACGTCTCGCGATTGCAAAGATTATGCTCAAAGATCCAGCAATTATTCTCCTCGACGAACCTACCAGCGCACTAGACTCTGAAAATGAAGAGCTTGTTACTCAAGCACTCAATGAATTATTCAAAGGTAAAACAGTCATCGTGATCGCACATCGTCTTCAGACTGTCAAACACGCAGATCAAATTCTTTACATCGACGGAGGTCAGATCATCGAATCTTGAACCCATATGGAACTTATTGCAATGAAATGAAAATACCATAAAATGGTAGAATTACAATCTGGATTTTAATATTATCAAGTTCTCTCATTTGACAAACCTAAAGAGAGAGAGTATAATACATATGAGTATTCCTTCTATTTTTATGAAAACTTTTAAATTTTATAATAAAGCTTTTACTCTCATTGAGTTACTCATCGTCATTGTGATTATCGGTGTTTTGGCGACTGCTTTGATTCCAAGACTAAAAAGTATGCAGGATAAAGCAAGATATGCAAGAGTAGAAAAAGATTTTCAGGACTTTAGAACGGTAGCATTTATAGCGCAAACAACGACTAAAAAAACTTTACGTCTAATAGTAAACAATAGCTGTGTAGCTTGTTCTTGTGGTTATTTAGGTAGTTGATTTGGAAATGTAAATTTTCCTAGTTTGCCTGAAAATGATTCTTGTAGAGTAGCACTTAGAGATGCACTGAGAAAGATTGAAGTAGCTGCCGGAGAATCAACGTGATCCTTGTCATATATGGAAAAAGATCCGCGATGATCACCATATTTGTTCGATGCAAATGAGGGTGAATATTGAGTTTCCTGAGATCCATGTATCAACCAATATACTAATTCTTATAGGTTGTCGGCACGAGATGTTTTTACAAGTGTTTGACCTGATGGACGTGGTGCCAAGTTGTTTATTAATTATCTACCAGCTTTAACTTGAGATGATATAGCGTATGAATTTCCCCCAGCTACTTGCCCATGAGCGTATTAAGGAAACACTGCAAAACCTCACGACTTACTCTAAAATCATTGTAATCTAGTAAGTCATGTGTACCCATTCGGGCATCGTAGAAGGTTTGCTGTCATGTGTTCACCGTTACACGGCACTATAGTCCTTGAGGACGACGCGAAGCTAGTACCTTAGGTGAACGCTTCTAACTCACAAAGTTGTACCACAAGGGCATAATAACTTTGATAAGGAATTATAAACTTTGTAATCAAGATCCACTTTGATGGTTATTCAGCGTTTTCTTAATTATGAATGAGGTTTGGTTGAAAAAAGATTTTGGGTAATTATCATAATTTGTAAATAATTACTTAATATTCCCCTGAGCTCTCATGATCCCAAGAGCAAATTTGTCTGCCATATTGAGTCTCTTGCGGAACTCATCATCACTCATAAATACCACACTTGCATGATCGATGAAATAGCTATGCAATAGTGTATTGAGCTCTTGTTTGACCTGATCGAGACATTGTGGATCAATCGGCTTATATAACACGATGAGGTCTTGATCAATCGATACACCAAATAATCTTCCACGATATCGAGTTGTGATCATTGTATCATAAGTCTGCATCAGCTGTTCACAGTCTTGATGGAGCGACATCATAATAAGTTGTGTGATGACTGGCTCGACTTGATGCTCAAACTGTATCGCTCGTGCCTGAGCTTCTTTGTTGATGATTAAAATGTCTGACTCATATAATGAATCAATTTGTTTTTTGATAGCGGGAAATGTCCAGTCGAGTTCTTGCTCGAGAGCTCTCATTGACACACCTTGCCTTTTAAACACCAGATACTTGATGATGTCAGACTTGGTTTTACTTCCCAAAAACTTCTCGAGATTCATACTATAACTAGCAAAATACTTATCCTCATAATGTAAAAGATCTTGGAAGATGCAAGTGAACTTTGTCTTGAAATCAATGCAATAATCATTATTACAGTGCACTACATCATCAAATCTTATGCAGGCATGATGTAATTGGTGTAGCATGGCAGACTTCAGCTCTGCCTGTACGGGTTCGAGTCCCGTTGCTTGCTTGTTAACAGTTTAGATGGGTAGATGGCAGAGCGGTCAATTGCTGCGGACTGTAAATCCGCCGACGAAAGTCTACGTAGGTTCGAATCCTACTCTGCCCAAATTCAAAATACATAATTATATTATGGGCCCTTAGCTTATTTGGTAGAGCGCCTCGCTTGCACCGAGGAGGTGAGGAGTTCGAATCTCCTAGGGTCCATTTTGTGTATTATGCTCGATAGTAGGTCCAATATATATGATCCCATAGCTCAATGGATAGAGCAATAGCCTTCTAAGCTAGAGGTTGATGGTTCGAATCCATCTGGGATCACCATAAGCTCCTATCGTCTAGTGGTCTAGGACATCACCCTCTCACGGTGGAGATCGCGGGTTCAAATCCCGCTAGGGGTAAGAATTGATGACACGAAGTTATAATATTGTTATGTTTTATTCTATAGTACTGTTATATGCCACCAAAATCTAGCTCTTCATGAAATTATAAATGATGAGCAAAAAAAGAATTTAGAGTCTTTATTAATGATCAAATCAGGGCTAACTCGATTATGGTGATTGATGCTGAAGGAGAGAATGTTGGTACGTTTTATAGAGACAAAGCACTTGCAATGGCTCAAGATCAATGACTTGATCTGATTCAACTCAACTATAATCCTCAAAGTATGGTCTCAACCTGTACGATACAAGATTATGGTAGATATCAATATCAAAAGAAAAAGCTCCAAAATGAAAAAAGAAAAACTCAATCAAAAGGAATGAAAGAACTTCAAGTATGATATACGATCTCCGATAATGATCTTGGACTCAAGATGAATAAGGCACGTGAACTCGTCCAAGAGTGATATAGCGTAAGATTTGTGATCAAGCTAAAGGGAAGAGAAATGATCTTCAAATCCAAAGCTCGTGAAAGAATCCAGTATATCGTCAATGGTCTCGAAGATCTTACGAGATCACAATACATCAAAGAAGAGCCTAGATGATATTCAGTCGTCCTATCACCCAAATCAAGTAACTGAAGATAAGTCAACATAGTCAGCTAATTATATTACCCATATTACCCCGTATACTGATGCCTAAGATCAAAACACACAAAGGTTTACAAGACAGAGTAAAGATCTCTGCAGGTGGAAAAGTAATGCACAAAAAAGCCCGTAGAAGTCACCTCTTAACCAACAAAGGAAGATCAAACAAAAAATTCTCCTTAGGTAAGGAATTGTCACCTGTGTATGACAAAAGAGTGAGACACTTATTGCCGTATCTGTCCAAAAGCGTATAATTAGTATAATTTATTATTTAGTACAAACTTATTATGGTAAGAGTTAAAAATGGTCTTCAAAGACATGCAAGACATAAAAAATTCATCGCGAGAGCGAAAGGATATCAACTCGGTAGAGGAAATGTCTATAAACAAGTAAGACTTGCTCTCGTTAAAGCTGGCCAACATGCTTATATCGACAGAAAGCTCAAGAAAAGAACAATGAGATCATTGTGGATCGAAAGATTGTCAGCTGCATGTCTTGCACATGGTGGTAATTATAGTACATTTATACACCAGATGACTACCAAACAGGTTATCATCAATCGTAAAGTACTGTCTAATATTGCAGTGGCATTCCCACAAGTGTTTGACAAGATCCATACGTTTGTGCGTGAAAAATAATCTCTTTGCTACATGACCAGTTCGGTGATGTAGTTTTTCGCAATGCCGGGGTGGCGAAATGGTAGACGCAGTGGACTTAAAATCCGCCAGTAGTAATACTGTGCCGGTTCGATCCCGGTCCCCGGCAAACCTTAACTATTTTCAATTGCATTTACCTGTGTAATTATTATACATAAGCTTATTGTTTTGTGATTTATTATCTTATTTTCGACTCAAAGGATGTGATTTACTGTGTATAAAGCTTGAGATCTCAACACTAACGAAAGGCTAATTGCTTTTTATAAAAAAGAATTACAATTTTCTCATATTATCAATACCGCAAAGAAACAAAGACACTACGGTACTAAATGGTATAGAAAAAATGTATCTCGTGACTTCCCAAGTAAAAGAAGATATATTAGACTCAAAGCATTGGTGAGTAATGCATATAAAACTAACCAAGCGAAGTATAATCTCTTTTCTCAATTGGGTAAGATGATGTAATCAGAATCCAATATATTAAAATTTATTAATCAATTTGTTATTAGTCATGTACGCTGTAATTGAACTTCAAGGCCACCAATATATTGTCTCACAAGATACCACGATTGTTGTCGATCAACTTAGTACTGATCAAGACGAAAGTCTGATCATCGACAAAGTATTGTGTGTGTTTGACGAAGCTGGTGCTACTGTCCAAGTGTGAGCACCATATCTTACTGGAGCACAAGTATCTGCGCAAGTAGTATCTCATCAAAAAGGTGAAAAAATCAATGTATTGAAATTCCATAGGAAAAATAGATACGAAAAAAATAGAGGATTCCGTCCTTACCAAACAACTCTTACTATCACAGGAGTTACTGTGGGTTAATTTTTAATTATATATGTGCTTATGGCGAGACCTCAATCAAGATGATGATATCGTGGAAAATCTCAAAAGACTTCTCATGAAAACCCTCAAAATGATAAAAAAGATGAAATTGTGTGGATATGAGAGGTTGTACAAGATCTCTGATTCCAAAACTTTGCTGTAATGATCACTGAATTATGACAACAAGTAATCGCATATCCAAGTGGTAAAATGAAGATGTTTAAAATCAGATTACTACCAGGAGATAAAGTAGATGTCAAGATTAGTCCAGAAGATCGAACCAAAGGAGTTATTATCTATAGACACAAAGTTTAATAGTATCTTATCTTATTATATTACATTGTCATGAAAGTTAGAACCTCAGTAAAAAAGATTTGCAACAAGTGCAAAGTCATTAGAAGAAAGGGTGTTGTCAGAATTATCTGCGAAACCAAAAAACATAAACAAAGACAAGGTTAGTCTCATTTTAGTTTGTATTGATATTACTCAATGTTTAGATTACAAGGACACGTATTACGCAGCAATCAAGTGATTTGGACTGCCCTCACAACTGTATATGGAATTGGTCGTGCTACTTCAAAGACTATGTTGGAGAAGTTTGGGATCTCACTACATACGAGAGTTTCTGATGTTACCGAAGATCAACAAAAATTGATCAGCGATGAAATCAAAGACATGGTTGTAGAGTCTGACCTCAAAAGAGAAATCGCAACTCATATCAAAAGACTTAAAGAAATCAGATGTTATAGAGGCATGAGACACGCAATGGGTCTGCCAGTAAGAGGTCAACAAACAAAAACCCACGCAAAAACTGCCAAAAAACTAATGGGTAGAAGTAAGGTAAGACCAACTCTCAAAAAATAAGTCAGAATTATATCATTATTACTAACTAATTATTATCTATGGCTGGAAAAAAAGTATCAGTATCTACTAAGAAGAAAAAGTATCCTAAGATCACCGAAGGTGTAGTGCATGTGAAAACATCACATAATAACACGATCGTAGCATTTACTGATACACAAGGTAATGTAATTTTTGATGGTGGTGCTGGTAAAGCAGGATTTAAGGGTAGTAAGGAAAGTAGTGCATATGCTGCTGAGATGATTGCTAGACAGGTGCTCAAAAATGCTAAAGATCATTGCGGTGTTCAAGAGGTGTCAATTATCTGTAAAGGGATTGGTCTCGGTAGAGACGGTGTTTTCAGAGCTATAAATGATCTTGGCGGCATTGATATTAGCCAAATCAAAGAAGCTACCGGTATTCAATTTGGTGGAACTAAAGGTAAAAGACCTAAGAGAAATTAGTATTATTTATTGGTTATCGACAACTATTTCAACATATTAATTATTTATTTATACCGCCCATGGCAAGATATACAGGACCCAAATTCAGATTATGCAGAAGAGAAGGTATCAATCTTTTTGGTATCGATAAATACAATCCTAAAAAACGTATATCTCTTCCTGGTCAACATGGTGCAAATCGTGTTAGATTGTCTGAATACGGTAAGCTTCTTAGAAATAAACAAGTGCTCAAAAGAATTTTTCAAATGAATGAAAAACAATTTGCTAAACTTGTCACTGAAACTTCTAAAGCTTTTGCAAAAAATAACTGATTGAATCACGACAAAGTCCTTGTACAATTTTTGATGAGAAGACTAGATAATGTGATCCTGCAAAGTGGTTTTGCAAGAACTATTATGCAAGCAAGACAAATGGTAGTACATGGTCATTTCTTGCTTAACGGACATAAACATAATGTACCTTCTTATTTTGTTAATGCAGGGGATGTGATTACTATCAAGGAATCACTCAAATCTTCTGAATTATACTCCGGTGATAATAGTCAAAAATCTCCACTATGGTTAAGCTCTAATAAAGCAAACTTTAGTGTTACAGTTACTGATCTTCCCCATACCGAGGAACGTGATGTCGCAGAACTCCCAGCTGATGTCTTGAAGGTAATTGAATATTATGCGAGAGCATAGAACCAAACAATGTTACTTTTTATTTTACTGATTATTGATATGCTCGATATACAACAATACATCAACAGTCCAATGATTGACTATACTCAGGTCGATCCTACAACTACTTGTTTTGAGATCAAATTTCTTCCAAGAGGTTTTGGTCATACACTTGGAAATGCATTGAGAAGAATCATCGTGTGATATAACTACGGTGGAGCTATTACTGGTCTAAAAATCAAAGGCGCTGCTCATGAATATACTGTACTTGAAGGTGTAAAAGATTCTGTAATGGATATTCTTTTATCTGTGAAGAAGTTAAGATTTAAAACCGACGAAACAACTGATAAGTCACAATGGATCAGTCAGAAATTCAAATGAATTGGTATTTATACTTCTCAACAGCTTAAACTTCCAGATGGTTTAATCTGTCTTAATCAAGAAGACTATCTGTTTGAAATCACTGATTCTACTGTAGAGTTGTATGTTGAATTTAGACTAGAAAAGTGATATGGTTACTACTCAATTGAATTCTTGAGAGCAAGAGAAGAAAAAGCTGACGAAACAGACACTAACCTACTCTTAATCGATAATGATTTCTCTTGTGTAACTCAGTGTGCTTACGAAGTTGAAGAGGTAATAGAAGACTTTATTGGTAATATGAAAGATAAGCTGACTTTCACTGTGTCTACTATTTCTCCTGACTTTTCTCCTAAAGATGTGTTAGCATTTGCAGGTGAAGTATTGGCGTCATATGCGAAGTTATTCGTGTTCTCTGATGCCTTCGTTGATAAGTCTGTATTGGTTGATCATATGGATATCCAAGATAGCCAAGCACACGCAAACACTCAACACACTGACTCAAGTATCAAAACGCAACCGATTGAAATCCTTGGTTTAAGTGAAAGAACAAGAAATGCTCTTCTTAAAAATAATATTTTGTTTGTTGAAGATCTTGAGAAGAAGAAAAGAAATGAGCTCATCAGTATGAGATGAGTAGGTAAAAAGGCAGTAGATGAGATCGAAGATGCTCTCAATTCTCTTGGTAAAGGCTTACTTGCATAGTTTATATTAACGACAAATTTATATTCCTAGTTATTATCTCTCATGAGACATCATTCTAATAGATTAATCCAACTTTCTACTGGTCAATACCAAACAAGATCTAATGTCTTGAGAACTTTACTGACTAACTTGATTACCTCTGGTAAGATTGTTACTACTCCTAAAAGAGCAGCAGTACTCAAAGCATATGCAGATCACTTCTTTGGTCGTTTGGTCTGACTTCATCTTAAGCGTCCCGATGACGCAGCAAGGGAATCAGTAAGATATATCAAATCTGTGATTTGGACCAAAGATGCTGGGCAGAAAGTTACATGACTTCTTTTACCTAAATATGTTGATCAAAGCAGAACAAGTGGTTTTGTGGCAAATCACAAGCTAGGGTTTAGAAAAGGTGATGGAGCGGAAGAGATTCAAGTAACGTTACTCTAACACAGTCAGAATATTTTACGATTATTATCATAACGATATCATGCAATTTACAAAAAATGACCTTAACCGCACGCTGTATGTGCCTCAACAAGTGCTTCAAACTACAAGAGTAGTATTCTTGTATGATGCTTCCGAACATACACTTGGTAGACTAGCCACAATCATTGCTGATCATCTGATCGGTAAAAACAAGGCTCACTATTGTGATTTTTGGGATTGTGGTGATGTGGTGGTAGTTAAAAATGCTGCAAGCTTCAATGTTACGGCAAATAAGAAATTTACTAAAAACTATTATAGTTATAGTGGATGGAAAGGTAATCTTAAGACAATGAGACTTGAAGAATTGTTGGTAAAACATCCTACAAAAGCTCTATGGTTTGCTGTCAAAGGTATGCTTCCAAAGAATAAGTTAAGAGACAAAAGACTCAAAAGACTTAAATTGTTTGTTGAAGCACAAACTTCGTATGATACTTTACCTCATGTAATCGTTAAATAATGGCTACTCAACAAAACTATACCTACGCTATCGGAAGAAGAAAACAATCTACTGCAACAGTAAGATTGTTTGCTAACGGTACTGGTAAATTCAGTGTTAACTTAGGTGAAGATACAATTTCACTTAAAGATTATTTTGGTGGTGCAGCATACATGCTTGAAAACGCAACTTACGCATTGATCACTTTGGGTGATAACTTCATCAAATGATATGATGCAGAGGTCAAAGTATCCGGTGGCGGTGTAATGGGTCAGTCTGACGCACTCAAGTTGGCTTTTGCCAGAGCATTGATCTTGATCAATCCTGAATTCAGACTCCAACTCAAACCTCTCGGTCTACTCAAAAGAGATCCAAGACGTAAAGAGAGAAAGAAACCAGGTCTACGTGGAGCGAGAAGATCACCACAATGGAGTAAGAGATAATCTAGATAGATCGCTTATTATAAATTTCCAGAAAAATTAGACAAAGATTCAGAAAATTAAAAAAGACGTATTGAGGAATGGAGGACGGATCGATGATCCGTTTTTTTTTAGAATTATTTAGGTAATCTTGTAGGGGTATATTTTATACGTCCGAATTATGTGATTTGATTTTTGACTAAAAGAAAATCTCCCGCAGGAGATTCTCTGGGGAGCTTAAGGAAACGCTGAATAACCACCAAAGTTGATCTTGATTACAATGTTTACTATTCTATATCAAAGTCAACTTTGTGTGTTAGAAGCGTTTCCCCGAGGAAGCACATGACAGCAAACCTCACATGACTTACTAGATTACAATGATTTTAGAGTAAGTCGTGAGTTTTTGCAGTGTTTCCTTAAGAAATGCATCAATTTCTTTGCCAAGAATCCTCGATTCAGTTTTTTTTTCTGAATATCATAATAATTTTTTTTCTCGATAATATTCTAAAGATGTTTTTCATTGTGGAAGCGATTGTAAAATCTCAAATAGTTCTTTTTTTCAATCATGTAGTTGTTTCTGTACTCTCAAATAAAGTCGAGCATAATATCAACTCACAAAATCTTTATGTATGTCAATTACTGATCTGGATGACATCTTATTTGATCATATTAGGAATAAAATGTACCTCTGCAACAAATACTTTATCACGGATAATCTGATATACACCGTGACCGTCGCGCCAGAGATAAGTACCGTAATAGTACTGACTTACTGTAGGATCGATCCAGATATCTCCGCGAGGACTCACATAGATCTCACATTCACCCAACTGTGGAGCGATACACTCCCCTCCCGCAAATTTTCCAACGATTGCAGTATTGAAGTTTTTGAGAGATAATAATCTATATTGTGATGGAGTCTTGATGTCAATCCTCACTCCAGTAAGTCATAATGATGCATAAGTCAGATCGTATCTGACTACTCATTTGGGATCTACCATCGAGATCACTGGATATCATTGGGGAAATCTGACGAGCATCTGGAGCTCGTCGCTTGAGATATTTCAATTTCCATCTATGCTACCAGCATCGGATCAGTCAGCACCTTTGAGTCCTCGAGAGTTGGGAAATTGATATAATCATCCAGTAAAGATCGTCTTAAAAGGTTCTAGTTGATATCATTTTTCTCATCCAGGACGTGCAGTAAGTGTTGATCGACTATTATTGTTATTTTGTTGAAATTGAATGATACCATCATCCAGATCTGGAGTTAGTTTGGCTGTAATTGTACCTCGGGCTCCATCAGTCGCAGTAGCATTGATTGTTTCTAAGGCAGGATTTTGGATTGTGACTGCGACATTCAGCGTAGTAACATTATTATTCGAGTCTGCAGCACTAAAACTATAATTAAGTGTCGTAGGTAGTTGTTCATAGATACGTTTGACTTCAGTCCTGGTGGCACGTGCTTTGGTGACACCTCACACTGAGCTTCTTGAGATGGATACGTTGTCAGTCCATGTGACAATCAGATCATACACCGTATTGATATATCATTGCATACTACTCCCTCATCCTACTACCTCATTGGTAGTGGTTCTGACAAGCTTCGCTTCGGGAGTTGGAGCTACCGTATCCCCTGCAATCTGGTATCCTCCTACATCTTGATTGGATCGAGCGCTCGTACGTGTATACACACCATTGATCAACTCCATACGTAGACCTTGAGCATAATACCATGCTCTATCCAGATTACGAAGCAGTCAGACGATCAAATCATCATCAGGATTGAAGTTGACGACATCATGGATTGTTTTACGTTTGATCAGATCCTCGAGAGTACGTTCATTATTTGTTCACGGGATCAGGATCTTCGTCTCTTTTGGATCTATCTGTATACCTGCAGGCATTACGAGTACATATTGAGTTGCACTTTCAGGACCAGCACTATCAGGATGACGATCGACACGTGTAGTTACTCTAAGTAGATAGATTTCATTTTTATTTTGACCCAAAGCACTTGGATTAGTCCATTGGAATACTGCATTGTCATAATCTTGTCCTTGTAGATGGAAGTTGGTCAGTGCATAGCTTGATGACCATAATCTAAACCACACGCTACGCTCAAGTATACTAGGATCATACGCAACATATCCGTCATGCGGTGCACTGATACGAGCCAATTGTTCAGGACTTTCCAAGAGTGGTAGTACATATAATCTCTCATTTTTGATATGACTTTGATGTACTGGATTTTGAAGAGCATATTTGATATAGACACTATCACTATCTCGTATGACGATATCTGGGCTAAAAATATAATCATCATTAAGATCTTGCTCGAACGCACGTTCACGGTATTGAGTACCGAGTCACTCAGGTTTGATGACATCTACTGCAGCTTTAGCATAACCATCACTTACTTTGATGCCGACTTCTACGAGATATCCATCACGTTTGTTTGTTTGATCGAATCAGACGAGTTTGTATGATTTTTTAGCTTGTGCAGGTTGTGAGGGGGAACTAGCAGTTGAATTTTGTGGAGGCAGTACTCATTGAAATCAGTCACCCTCTACTGGAACTGGACCATCATTATAAAAATCTCACTTCCATGCTGGATTAAGGATATATCCATAGCCATCTGGAGAATTGATGAATTTACCAGCATTTTGAGCAAGCAATAGATGATTATCGAGTACTTTATCAGTCATAGTTAACATCGTATCAACGTATTGCTTCATCTCAAGATGAGTACTTGCATCTACATTGAGATCGGTAGCATCCTGAGTGCTTAGTGCTCATTGATAACGCATAAGAAGATCTTTGTTGCCTTGGAGGTAGTCCTTGGTGATATCACTGGACTCAATGAGCTGCGCTACATTGGGGTTGATCGTATATAACGAGCTCGAAAGCACTGTATCTTGATTAGTATCAGAGACATATTGATCGCTTACAAGTGTGTCTAACCATTCATCATAATGATACTTAATAAGATCATATTCTGACTGAGCCTGTTGGATCGTATCGTTCATGATAGTTTGACCTTGTGCTTGTACTTTATTCAGTCATTCAATATTTGCTGATCACTGGATCGGTTGTTGTGTTATTGCGACAATACGTGTCGCTTGATCTGCTACCACAGGATTTTCTACATTCATCGCAAATTGCTTGAGCGTTGCAACGATGCGTTGTTCGAATTCTTGGTATCATACTAGTGGTACTGTTGCTTCAAATCTATAAGGAGGCATTCCTACTGGTACTTTAAGCTTTTCTTCGATGGTATCAGCGACTTTATTATTAGTCTCAGTGATAGTACTGTTGACAAATTCTGCACTTTGATTAGCTGCACGATTGAAGCTACGAGTCAGATCACCTACTGCATTGACATTTCGTTGAGATGCAAGCTCATCAAACACATCATACAAACCGTCAAAATAATATCTCAGATTGACGTACGCATCCACTCTTGCGTTGTATCACTGAGGTCTTGGTTGAGATACCACGACAGATATTGAGTCAAACGGACTTACCGACCATGTTCTCGCAGTGATTTGTTCAATCTTATTTTTGACAAAGCTTTCTCCAACGAGTCAGACCTTTCCCTTCACAATACATAAGATCTTGCCGATAAAATCGGCTACTTGTACTGCAGCATTAAGTGTCTCAGGCAACATTGGGATCTTGGGTGCTGGAGGTAAGAGAGGTAGATCCATATCGACACGCATCGATAGCGAAGGCAAGCTAGGTAGCTCTGGTGGCTCAGGCAATACTGGTAATACAGGCAAAATGATATTGAGTTTAGCATATACTGGTGAGCTAATCGGGGGTGGCAAAGGTAGATCAGGAAGTTGTGCAATCTTAAATAATGGAATATCAACTGGTCTAAATCTGACTTGTGGTATGATGACATCCACTCCTGCATCGATTTTAGAAAGATCGATCGTAAAGTCTGGGGTACGGAAGTTTGGCCATGAAAATAAGGGAAAATTTGGACACAAGCCATTGAGGCTACAAGTAGCAAAATCATAATTATCAATCCTGCAAGTACCACATCTTTCTTTCCAGTTCACCGCAAAATCGATCAGTAATTGTCGAGTCTTGACTGCCACAATCATTGAGCGTATCGCACTCGTCCACGCAGTAAAACGAGCCGCATTTTGCGTCGACCATCATGCAAGTTGAGCCATCGTGCTATTGATTGTATTTGTGATCTCTTTGAGATACATGAGTTGGTTCTCTTTTCGTTGCGGTAGTAAGACTGTTTGGAAGTGTACGTATTGATTGATCGCAGCAATGTTAGCTTGATACGATCTAGTTAACTGACCATATTTGGTGTTGATATAGATCACTTGCTGGAGTAGCTCTTCGCACGCTTGTTTATCTTTTGTTTCTGCTTTGAGACATTTTGCAGCAAGATCTACTTGATACGATTTCCATTGTGCGATGATTTCTTGATTTCTTTCCTTTCGTCATACCAGCTGAGTCCTGTAGAGATTGAGATCAGCGGTACGGATAAACGGTATATCGAGCCAAATATTTTTGTGAGAAATTTTGATTAACTCAATATCATTAAAGAGTTGTTCGATCGCGTAAAACGGATTGATTTGAGTCGAAGTCACACTATTGAGCAATGAATCTTGAGTTGCAGCATTGGCAGCAGATCATTCATAGATTGCATTATTCTCAGTAGTTTTGTTGGATGCATTGTTTAGTGAAAGATTAATGTCTTTTCGATTTTGTTTGATCTGTCCACCATCAGTCCAGATACGACTGTCATTTCGGTTATTTGATACTCCTAGACGTGAGAGATCGGGCAAGACCACCGTCAGACTGCTGGTCAGAAGATTATTTTTGACATACTGGATCTGATTATCTGCAATCTTGATCATGCATGCACCTATACCCTTAATAATACCTCTACCGATCTCACGCTTTTTGAGCTTACGTTGTTCTTGGTCCATATTGACATACTCTTGGAATTTTTGAGCAACGTCTTCCAGACTGGTACCTTGCTCATTACCAGCTCATATACCAAATACTTCCGTAGTTCTCATCATTCTAGCAGGACGATTGAGATGAATCACTCCAGCATACGCACCAAATGCCTGACTCATTCATGGATTAGTTCTTGCAAAGACGTCCCACGATGCTTGACCATAACCGTCACTGGGACTCGTCAGGCGTTGTTGTTCCATCCACGCAATAGCTTCATCACTGATCGTAATCATCTGAGTAGGTGAAATCTTAGAGATATCAGTCTGGAGGTCACCATAACAAGCTGGCAGATCGAGCTCTGGAGGTGGAGTATATTCAGGTCTGGACTCTACGACACATTGTTTTTGCTTATATAGTAGTGGTTGAGTAGCAAGCACAATACAATTTCATATTACGTTTTTGAAAGGCGCAGGTAATTTGACACCTACTCAATATGGACCAAAACAAAATGCAAATCCTAAAGCAGTCGTGAGTGTAGGTGTAGCATAAAATCTAAACTGAGAAGTATTACCTCCAAATCGTCCTCAAACTCATTTAGGCATCGGCGGCCATACAAAAGGTGCGATGGAAGCAGGAAACGCAAACAATGGTAAACCTTTATCTTTAAATACTTTATATCACATCACATTTACTATTCCTGGGGTCAATGGTGGAAATGCCATGTTAAATGGTATCCCTACTGGTGGCGTCACTCATGCACATGATGCACTATTTCTATTAAATCCATTACATAGACTATTGGTAAAGTTACTGATCATGCGACCGATCTCCATCTCTTTGGATCCTGACTGTAGACCGATCCTAAAATTGGTAGGAATACTCTCTAAGTAAGTACCGTCCGCGACTCATAATGCTCTTTGGAAGACATTATCATTATTTCGTCTTTCTTTGACGTAGTCCATTGGCCCTTCTTCTTCACCCATACGCTGTACTATTTGAGATGTTTGAGTAGTAATTGCCTTGTCATATACTTGATAACTCAATGTCTGATCTCTTAAAATAACTGCCTTAAAGTCCAATAGATCGGTCTTGTAACTACGTCAATCTCATCATAAGTTAGTATGTACCCATTGTACTTTTTGACATCCATCTAATGCTGTAGCCGTGATCTGAGGATGTTTACCAGGGATGGGCACAACTTCTACGTCGGCAAGCTTTTCACTACGGTATTGTACTACATAACTAAAGATCATTTCGCCATCACCATCCATCGTCGCTCCATTGGCTACAAAGATATATCATTCACGATTATAGGTGATATAGTCTTGATAAGTAGTAAATGTGTCTGACTTACCTTCAAGTTGGCCGTCTTCACTCAATGGTACGACCCATGGTCAAGTCAGCTTATCCAAATAAGAAAACTGAGTACCAGGTATCCCACGTACCTTTACAGTAACTTTAATCAAATCACGATCAATCAATACTCCCCCATTCATATCTTCAAATACTTTGGAAGCACCATAAGGCTCAAACACAGTCAGCTTGCTCGTATTGAGATACAATGTATTACCGATAGTTTGATAAATCGGTCTCAAGCTATCGGATACAGGAGTATAACGGGTCGCATCAGCATATGCTGTATTGACTGATTGAGTAATATTGATTGAGTTGACTGTAGTATCGGTGATTTTATTTGCATATGCCTTTGCATCAAATTTTCTTCGATTTTCAGATGCAGGTGGTTGGTACGTATTAGGATTAAATCTAACGCCTGCACGCTGTGCGAGACCATTATCAGTCATGGTGGGAGTAGTACTATCCTCGAGCTCGGTTAGTTGTTCATATTCACCATAATACGCAGGTACTTTAAGGTTAATATCTGGCTGATCGTAGGGATTATTACTATTGACATGAGATGATCGGTGGATCATACTTTCATCTAGGATCGGTCAAGACAGCAGATTAAGTCATAATGACTGTACAGTTTTGGATTGTTGTCTTGGTTTCCAACCACTATCACACTGATCATGATCTGCTGATACATACGAGGATCATTTATCAGTACTTCATCATCCTCCATAGAAGATTTTGATATCACCAAAATAATCATAGGTCGTAATATCAATCGCACCATCCAGATCCATATCACGGATCGTCCAATAATAGAGTTGTGAGAGATTATCTGGTCATCCTGCGACATCCAAACATACTGGATATCCATCCACATCAAACACTCCTGCACGATTATAATACACTCTAAGCTTACCTTCTTGAGTATGTACGATGATATCTTGGTATCAGTTTTTATCCACATCTCCTACATACAGATCTTGGATACCATCTGCAATGATCATGAGATGTCACAGATCACGTCGGGGTTGTTTACCTCCATAATTTTTGAGTAATCTGACCGATCCATCTTCATACACGATGAGTAAGTCTTTTAATTTGTCGTTATTAAAATCAATACTAACTACACGATCGATCGGCTTGGCTGGATCATGGTAGACAAGTTCACCAATACCCGTATCATAAGGCAATTTTTGAGTGACAGCTTTACCATTATCTGATACCAAAGCATATGCTTGTACATTGATCGTCGATCTTGATAGAGCGGCATCACCGTAGGTGATACTAAACTGATCATATAATTTGGCTGCATTTCATACACTCAATCATTGACCAAACTGTGCGATCAATGAACTCTGTTCAGTAGGAGCATGGTCTATATCATATACACTATCACGAGTTACTATATGTAGCGCTTGTCAGCCTTTGGTCGATCCACCTCAATATCCTAGCAGTACATCATAGATGTCAGACACTTGTAATTTTAAGGGTTCAATATCTCTAAGTAATAAACTATCGGGACGATACATGATCATCTGACCCACTAATCTTGCGCGATAGACGACTTCATACACTCCAGCTCCATAATTAGTACTACGCAAATAACGCATACTGATATCAGGATGCATCAGCAGTGCATTCATATTCAACATTGCTTGCTCGTTGATGAGAAGCGTATTATTGATGACTTGATTGCCCGCTATGACACTATCTTTGAGTAACGGAATATAGTAGAGGTGTGAAGTAGTCACAGTAGGTTGAGTGGTCAAAATAGTTTCATCTGACTCAATCAGTGTGTAGCCTTTTGCTGTACCCAAGTCTACCGTGATACCTTGAGTGGTGGCAATCGTTCGTTTACCTAATCATACATTCAGGATTGTATTATCTGCTTGAACACCTTGCAATCCTCCATGAGGATTGAGAATAAGTTGAGTCTCTTTGATCATACGAGGATTGACCAGATCAGTCACCACAGATAATAGTTTATCTGACTCAGTCATAAGAGTAGGTGCTTTGAGTTTGGTGTCAGTTTGATAATTGATGACATTTCATCGATCATTACCTTTGAGCTGCATGACAAGTGTATTGAGTTTTTTGGTAGGTCGTAAGATCGCTTGCACGAGAATACCTGCATAATCGCTACGCTGATTAGCAGTAGCAATACCACGTACTTTGGCTGTGACATATCATTTACCAATAATAGCCTTAGGTATGATCTTGAGCTTTGCAGATCACTTAGCGGCCAAGACTCCGTCGATCGCTCATAGACCATTGACCGTGACTGTCTCTCCATTATCCAACAAAGTCAATGCATACCCATAGGTAGCTAGCTCAATCCGTGAATCACTCGTTAGTCTGTTGCCTCGATAATCAGTCACCGACAAATCAACTACTCCTACTTGATCGACTTCGAGACGTTCTGGAGCTTTGATCACTGCACCTGCAGGATCACCTGGAGCTACTACTACTGGGATGGACCACAGTGTATCACCGATCGTGACTTGGATGACATCTTTACCTGCGCGATATGATGGAAACAAATAGATCTCCTGACTTGATCAAGTGATGACAAATGTATCTTGGTCAGACCAAACATTTTGTGTATATACTGTATTATTAGCTCCTGAGACCATACGACTACCGATGACTCAAGGACGCACAAGACCATTCTGTGAGCTAATACTGATCGTACCCAATACTGGCTTACCTCATACTGGAGCGAGTCCAAGACGGATTACAGGTACTTCACCTGTTACAAGACTTGTTTCACCATTGGGCAATAATGACGTAAAAGTATGTGGTTGCGAAGGAAGTTGGATCGTAATACCTTTATCCAAAGGAGTAAATCACGCTGCAGTAGTGAGTTGCAATACTGGTTCAGTCAGTTTGATCGTAAAATCAAAGACAGGCAATAAGCTATCAGGATATTGTGGAGCAACTAAGATACGATCACTTGAAGCACCCTTAGCCACCAGCCTACTATCATAGATCATTGCCAGATCTTTCCATGTATTGACATCCACTGAGTCAGTATCTTGACCCATATACACGAGTTGCCCTACTGTAGTCGTAACACGGTAAGGATCTGGAGCAGTAGTCAAGATACGATCATCACGATCAAATCATTGGATGATCAATGGGATCTGACTTCCGCGTGCGAGGTAAGACTCTTGGAGTATATCGATAAATTTGGCTTTGGCGATCTTACCAGGGATAATTCTGTAGATAATTGGATAATCAATACACGTCGGAGTACCTTGAGCACAGATCCTCGCAATCAATGCTGCATCACCGATCTTGCCTCACGCCGCTACAGCAGTCATATAATCTGCTTGATGGGTAGGTTTTGCTCCTCGTCATGATATGATTACATCTTGCTTACAAGTATTGACTCCATCGAGGGTAATACACGCAGATCCAGTACCTGAGATACTAATATCAAATACAGGTGTGGTATTGATTGTAGATAACACCAACACTCATGTCTCATCCATCGCGAGTTGTGAGCCTGCAGTATCGATGGTCAGGTTGTTGACTACTTTGGATAGAATTCTTTCTGCTTCTGTCATTGCACTCGAGTCATACAATGGATCGTTTTTGAGTAGTTGTAATCCGCTCTTAGATGAAACTTTACCTCTTCGTTTTTGATATTGTTCCGCTCCAAAGTTTACCGGTTTTGTTTGACCTTTAAACGCATCATTGATCATCTTACCGTACGCATTCACTACTCATTCTCATAAGTCGAGCGCTTCTGCAGGAAAGTCCAATAATTGATTCACATAGCTCAGCTGGTCGGCAAAATATCATGTTAATGCAGCTTTCCATCATCACTGATCAATATTTTCAATAATATCTACCAAGTCCCCATTGACAGTGATAGTGATCGAATTAGTTTTGATATCTTCGAGCCAGCACTGAAATGCCTTGGGATATTGAAGCAGTGATACGCCTTTCCGATCGTAAGTCTTACCTTTACATACTAGCGGTGCTAGTTGTGCATCATGAGTCTCTTGGCGAGGAGCTACTGCAGTTGCATCACTCGTGAGAGTAAATTGTCTCAAAGTGGGATTGAGTGTGGGATCAACATGATAGTCTGACCCATCCGAAGTGATCGCGGTGATTTCGTATCCTGCTTTATCATATGATGGTATGAGGAGTTGTCGCAGTTCTTTCCATACTTGGATACGAGGAGCGCCTGCTTTAGTAAGATCACTATTAGTCTGAAGATAGGTCTCCAGAGTAAATTTCCTCTTGGAATTAATATTATCCAGAGATACTGTGGTATAGAGATTATTGAGTTGTTCATCCAAGATTGGACTTGCATCTTTGACAGGCGAGATCAGGTTTTGATAGTAGAGATTTCTGGCTAAGATCGTGAGCACATCTTCACTCGAATAGCTTTTGCCTGCCACTGTCACGGTGAGTGCTTTGATGAAAAAATCATCAGTGATTTTACTCAGATCGTATCATGGTCTATTGATCGGAGATGCATATGGATCTGTCTTCGCGAGATAAGTAAATCACTTAGCTTGAGTTTGGAAGAACCCTGCACTTTTGGCTTGTTGAGTAACAAGTTGCTTACGATAGAGTACTGCTTGAGCTACCAGATAGGTTTTGATATTTTCTCTGATCACTTCTTCAGGAAGCAGAACACCAGTTGAGGTAAATACAGATACATTATATAAGTTTGGATAGATCAATTTGACCAAATCTCCCCCAATACCTTGAAAACTACTATATCTGACACTATCAATCGGACGCTCTGAAGTACCGACATTCATTGCGCCATATCTTTGGTACTTGAATAGTGCTCTACCTCCAGCTTCTTGCTCTCCTCTTGACAAAGGCGCGTCAGTACCAGTCAAAATAATTGTACCCACGTTGGTAATTGTACCCATAGTATTTTTAAGACTCACATCTTTACCATACAGTGGTAGTGATGCATCAGCAGTGAAATATAATACATTACCTTTCTTAGTATAATCTTCCCAAGGAACAAGGGTAAACGATATAGAATCAACTTCAACTTTAATACCATCAAATTTATAATCTGTTAATTTGTAACGTCTTCTTCTTGCATTACCTTCCATTTTTTCAGAATTTGGATATGCGTATCATAGTTGTACTCATCTTAATGTTTTGAGTTCTTTACCGTATAGATCATCTGCTGTTGGAGCTTTATGCGTATACAGACTTGGCATTGTCTCATAAAAATAGTCATTCATAGTATGATATCTATCTCCTACACATGCTGGTCTACCGTTTTCATAACTGAAGATCTTTTCGTCTGTAGCAAAACATTGCTTATTTTGAGCTTCAATTTGTTGAATCTCATTTTTAATTTTAAAAATATCTTGAATTTTGCTTGAAATCTTATCACCTAATTTTCATAATAAGATTTTTGTTTGTTCTGATTTTTTATCTTCAAGGAGTTCGATCTTATCAAATACTAATGCACAACCTGACATGATAGCAATTTCTTCTTGTGTGAGTTCTTTGATAGATGTATCTCATCAAACTGGACTCATCATCATTCTAATTTTTTCTCCATAACGAGGTTCTCTATTAATATTAGTAAAATACTCTACTTCACTAAATTTAAAGTTATCTTTCTTTTTTTCTCTCGCACAATATAAAATAGGTTTCACTGATTTAGCTTTTACTGCTTCTGCTATTGAATAATTAAGTCCGTCTTGACCCTTATATTTATATAAATTATTAACTACTCTATACGAATAGTACCTATCTGTTTTATTAATAGCTTGCCTATTAGTGGTTCTTTGTGTAGCAGCAAAATTTTGATATGCAAGAAAGTTGTCAGATATTCATTCCAATTTTACAAATCTTTTTGCTGTTCATTGGATTGTAATATAATATGGATCGATACTTAAGTCTGCACATTTACTAACCATATCTTGAACCTGAGGGTCCTGAATATAATCCGATATTTTATTTTCTACAGCAATGAGATCGTCCTTTGCATTTATACAATAACTACTCATGCCCCCATCTGAGGTATTTGCTCTCTCTTCTGCTCAACATTTTTCTTTATAGTTTTTAACAGCACCGACATATTGAGTAACAGATTCTTGTTGGCTATCCATAATACCGTCACAAGTTGACGGTGTGACATAATTTGAATTAGTATTATATGTTTCTACTACTTCTTCAGTTCATTCTGTAACATTCAATAATCTATCTTTACCTACTGCTCTTGAACCAGCAATATCATAAGCAGTACCACCAAATACTGCACCATTAACCGCATATGATGGGCTTCGGATCTGTAAGTGATCAAGTCTTTTGATATTAAGTTGGAGTCTACCAGAGTCTACTACTTTATCTTCTAGAATATTCAATGGCGTATATCATCACCAATACCAATCAACATATCATGTAATACTATCAATATTTCTTTGTGGACAATTTCTTCATTCAAAAATTCATTGTAATCGTCATTTACTAAGATTTTTTTTAATATCATCATACAAATCAAGATCCTGTTCCACAAGCATTGGATTATATCATCTATTTGCTTCTACTTCTCTCGACTGAAATCAGTATGATGTACCAACACTTGCAGTTAGCTTATCAGATCAATCATTGGTGATGTATGGTGACCTCAGAAGATAGTTATATCATTCAAGTTCTTTGACAGTGACAAGATTATTGAATGTACCTCTAAAGATCATCATATCTTGAATATTGACACTTGTACCTGGGTCCGAGCCAAAGTAAGAAACATCAATTACCTCATCCAATATCATGCCTCTTACTGTTGCACATCTTGCAAGAGTTGGTGGTCTATATTTTAGTTTTTTGGTGGGCACTGGTACTGTCATATACATTTTTTCTGATTTAATCAAGTTGTCAGCTGCTGCTTCGAGTTGATCGTTGAGATTGATAATGATAGTCTTGGCAAGCTCATCTTGTTGATAAGTTTTTCGGATATGAGAGTTGATACCAACTATGGTTCCACTATTATAATATCTTCCTGAGGGTTCTACTAGATTATTGATATTGGTATGATATTCTTCACTATACAACTGTGGATAAGTCTTGAGATACCCATCCATAATTTGCTGATTGAACAAAGTTGGTATAGCTTGACTCGAGGATAATCATGCAACTTTTGCAGTATCAAAGGTATTTGGATCTACTTTTTTCTTTTTGGCGAGGAGTTTTTTGAGCTGAGTAATCCGGCTAAAATATCATTTGAGTCTCTCCATCGTGTCTCCTTGTTCTTTGCTGAGGTCATCAGGGATATCTCCTACAAGATTGGCAGGAGGATCTATTTTGATATTTCCTCCATTATTGAAGATATCATAAGTCTTGTCAGCTTCTTGACCATTAGTAAGATCGGTGAGTAGATTGGTGTATCTTTGGCGACCCAAATCTTCTGCAAAGATAAATTGGTTGGCGTAGTTTTTGACCAATCATTGATCATACGACTGCTGTGCTTGAACAAAATTATCGACCCAGATTTTGTCAGACACTCGTGCGACAGGTCGTGCAGCATATCCGGCAAGCTTTTTGAAAAATTTCTCATATTCTGGGAGCGTATTGAAACGTATGAGATTATGCCGGAGCTCTGGATTGTGTTCTACTCAAGCAGAATTACTGATAAAGATATTATCTTGTTCTGAAAACACAAATTGTGGATCTAAAAAATCGATATACGGATAGATTGTGGGATAATAATATCCACTATCATTGACGACGGGCAATGCAATATCTCCAATCAGTGTCACTCCGATCAACTCAGAAGGCGTATCTTGCTGTCCTTCAAAATAAAGATTTTGTAACATCTTATGGATATCTTGTGCTTGGAAGTTCTCACTTTTGATCGGAATGATAATTGCCTTACTGTCCGAATATTGTGCTTGGAGATATTTCGAAGCATATCGGTTGATAGGAGTAGCAAATTCATCGTAGAGTGGCTGATCAACCAGTACCGCAATCAGACGAGAAAGAGGTTTGGATGTCTCAGCATTAGCTTGGGAAGTCGTAAGTACCAAGATGAGCTGCGACAAAATACTAACGCAATATACAAAAAATACCAACGAAATCGAGGATTTAGTAGTAAAAAGATGAGTAAAAAGCGAAACTCTTGTTTTTATGACAGACTTAGACATTGTCAGACAAATAGAATTACATAAATACTGTAGCAAATAACCCATGAAAACTATTATCTAATGCTAGCTTAGGTATATATTCTTCATCTAAAATTACTAGTCTAATAATTGGATTTTATCCCAAATGTACAGATCAAAAAAAATACCTCATCAGAGGTAATATATCGAGGAAAAATATTATTTTATAGTTATGGAAACGCTGAATAACCATCAAAGTTGACCTTGATTACAATGTTTACTATTCTATATCAAAGTTATTATGCCCTTGTGGTACAACTTTGTGTGCCCTAAAGGATTAGCTTCGCGTCTTAAAAGCGTTCACCAAAGGCACTAGCTTCTCGTCGTCCTCGAGGACTATAGTGCCGTGTAACGGTGAACACATGACAGCAAACCTTCTACGATGCCCGGATGGGTACACCTGATTTAATAGATTACAATGAATTATGAAAAAATCGTGAGGTTTTGCAGTGTTTCCTTATGATACCTTACCCGTATCAGTATTAACTCAAACATTATCACCTTCTTTCGAATGTAGCGGAACTTGTACTTCCATGCCGTTATCCAATGTAGCCTCTTTGGTACCTCAAGTGGATCTATTACCACGGTCTCATGGAAGAGTAGAAACAATTGTATAGTTGATGATAGGTGGTAGTTCAATACCAATGATCCCATCATTGTATTTGATGAGGAATACGTCGAGGTTTTCTTTGAGATATGGGATTTCTCACTCTACGATTGCAGTATCAATCTCATGGATTTCACCAGTATCGTTTTCCATAAATGCATAGGTGTCACCGGCATTGTACAGAAATATTCATGACATCTTACCAACATCAGCTCATTCGAGCATTGTACCAGATTTGTAGGTATAGGTATTATTAGCACCAGTAATAATATTGACACATTTGAATGTATATGTAGCTCATCATCTACCCATGTGAGTATGTCAGATATCTTTGACTTTATATAATGTATTATCGATGAGGAGATTGGTTCATCTTTTGACTTCGGATGTATCGACTTTCATGGTGTATCTGTTTAAATTATAAATCGGTATCTCAATATCTTAACTGGTGTAGTTTTTTAAGTTCTTCTTTTTGGATTTTTTTGACTTTATCCCGACCTCATTGAGTGTCACACACTTCTACTCTTTCAGTATATTTTTTGGTAGCTCAAGCAATAATACTTTCTAAAGAATCAATTATTTTTTCTTGTCTTAGAGTTTCTATCAATCATAATAAATCCCAAAACAAATCCCCTAGTTCATCTTCAAGATAAACACTATTGTTATCTTTAATTTCTACTTTAACTTCTTCTATTTCTTTTAATAATTCTTCAATATATTTATGAGCGTTACACCAATCAGGAAAATTTTCTTTTTGGATTAAATATTTTTGTTGAGACAATATTTCAAGTTGTTGGAGACTCATCAGAACAAAAGATATAATTTATAAATGGTGGTCGCGCCGGGACTCGAACCCGGATTACAGCTTTCGCAAAGCTGTGTCCTATCCCTTGAACGACGTGACCGAAGGGAAGACAGCTAGCGCTTGTCTTGATATGTTTTGGTTGGTTTATCACTTGTAGCTTTTGGTTTAAATGTTTTACTTGACTTGATATATGGTTTCTTCGATCATTTTTTATCAATATTTGCAAATCAGCGTTTGATCATCTCGTATTCATCATCCATCTCTTTGTCTATGTCTTCGAGGTTTATCTTGTTGCTATCTCGGTCTCATGATTTGGATCTCGAAGGTTTTTTGTCGTAACTTGTATGTAGTGGTTCTTTGTGATAAGGATGATTGAATTTACCATATTGCTCTTTATCTCAGTATTGTGTTTTATCTCATGATCAGCGTTTATCTCAGTATTGTGAACGTTGAGGAGTATCAAATGACGTTGATGGTCTACCTCATTGATGTGCCATCGTCCTGACGTATTCATAGAACGCAGGTGATATCTGCACGATCAAGTCAGACTCATCTGTTGTCCTACCGATCACTTGATATCTCATCTGATCAGGTGATGGGGTACGATCGCGCCCGGTAGCTGGTCATGATGCACGACTATCTGGATAAGATCTACGTGGACCTCCTGAAGATGTGCGAGATGATGGACGACTTGGACCACGAGAAGTAGGGCGACTAGAGCTGTAAGATCACTTCATAGGATAGGAAAAATAAGGTCATCTGACTATACTGATTGTATCTGATGTTGCAATCCCAAATCAGCATGCTCCACGAGATCATGCTCGGTCACAATACCTAATATCTCTGCCGATGGTAATCCAGACTGCGATAGATACGCCACCGCATTCATATGGGTCAGAATATGATATTCCACATCCAAACTACTATGTTGAGGACCGAATCGAGCTACTGACTGATCATCTATTTGAGTAAAATCTTTGACTAGCATCTCACGAGCATTGTCATATTGAGCAATTATGCTAAATAAATGATGCTGACTTAATGTCATACTATATTGATTGTGGTTGATGGTTGGAATATGACTAAAATCATGCTCGACCATGATCTGAATCACTTCTAAAATTGTTTGATCGGTCCTACAGTTGATTACAGGTTTGGCGTAGACATCCACAGCTGATAGAGGCTTCATTATCAACATAGATATCATCATGAGCTGGTCGAGCGCATGAGTAGTGGGCGTCAGATACTCAAGCTGATCCTGTCCGATGGTGTGTACGAGCTGATTACGGACATTGCTAAGAGTATTAAGCTCGTAATAGTACTGATGGACGATCTGACTGATACTATATTCACCCTGACTGATCTGTCTGATCTTATGCACAAAATTTGTATGATTATCACAATCACTCAGCACATCTTCCAGATACTTATCCAGTAGATTAAATTGTGCAATAAATCTGAGACTGAGAGTTTCATTCATATCATATTATATAGTATTTTTATAATATTGTCAATTATATATTGACTTTATTATATTATTAAATAATATTGAGATACAAAAATAAAATCTCACAAACAAAACAAAAAAAAATGGTACCAGAATTTGTTGAATCCGAGTTTCCAAATTTGAGTGAGGAAAACAAAAAAGACCTCAAAAGATGGATCACACTCATTAATCAAATTATCAGAGATTCTGAAATTATTGATGAGTATTATCTTTATTCATTTAGAGAAATAGCTGATCTTTTCTCTGAAGAGAAAGAAATCAATTTTGCACTTACCTTCGATGAAATGGATCGTGGATCTTCAGTAATTCTTGATGGCACTGTCTTCATCTTAGAAATTTGTCTCTCTGAGGGCATGACTTCAGTGTTAGGATTAGAATTCAATTCTAACAACAATGTAGAGAGTTACATACAATCTGGAGACAAAGATTATGAATGGAGTGTTCTACAGACACGAATCAAAAAAATCGTAAAAGGCGTTACCTTTGAAGATGGTGAGTGTGTCACAATGGAATGGGCGGGTGCAGTTGAATTGATTACTATGTTATCAACTTTTGATGTGCCTTTACCTCCCAAACTATGACTAAGTTAATTTCTTAATTTAGCTCTATCCCCAATCAATCACTGTACTTTTGTTTCAAGAGTTGTGTGAGTTGGTTGGGGATTTTTCTTTTTGTGGAATTTTGCGTAGGGGCGGATCGGCAATCCGCCCTTGGATAATACAGGATATAGGTTCGATTGTCGATCGAACCCTACGCAGGGATTATAGGGATGTATCACATAATTCTATATTGCACGGATCAAATCAGTATCAGACTCAGAATATATGTGTCTCTTTACAATCATTACATTGTATCAAAATATCGATTTTGGACGTAAAAAGTTAAGTCCCTACAATGGATGAATTATTGGAATATGAAGACGGAATATAAAATTGATGATATTATATGAATACAAAAAGGACGGATTACCATCCGTCCGTACAGTAAAAATATATGGGTCTAGACTAGTTGAGTAAATTTCCTACACATTTTTAGTAACTTATTATACATATTTTCTTTTTGTAATCTACAGTTAAATCTAAATTCTG
>Ga0209702_10000933_pt1 | contig 59498 bp, 46 predicted proteins | sample FRY01_FD_187210 | JGI IMG/M metagenome (GOLD analysis project Ga0209702, IMG submission 187210) | Freshwater microbial communities from Lake Fryxell liftoff mats and glacier meltwater in Antarctica - FRY-01 (SPAdes) (version 2) | ecosystem: Environmental > Aquatic > Freshwater > Ice > Glacier...
TCCCCCGGCCGATCAAGCGTGTCTGTTCTCCGGTCATACCCACGTGGGCGGTCAGATCAGCGTGGCAGACGCGGAACGAGCTGTCCAGATTCAGTTGGAAGAGTTATATCGCGACCTGCCGTTTACGTAAGTGAGGAACACAGCATGCGATCTGTGAATTTATGTGTCCGATTCTGCCTGCTGCTGCTGGGAGTGGTGGCGCTCTGCGATCCGGTTACGGCGCAGTTGCCGGAGGTTCCGCCCATAGAGAACCTAAAGAGAGCCCGTTTTGAACATGCCGTGATGAATCGGGATGAAACCCAGCTCCTCACGGCCACCACCACGATGGCACAACTCTGGGATCTCCGGACTGGTTCTTTGATCCATCAGTATGAAGGGCATTTGGCACCAATTACCACAGTTTGCTTCAGCCCGAACGAGCAGCAGATTCTGACGGGTTCTGGAAAGAACACGGAACATGGCCCGGAAGATTCCACAGTGCGGTTGTGGGATACGGCGACAGGCAAATCAGCCTGCGTACTGCCAGCATACGCAGAGGATCCGATTGACAAGAACAACGCACCTATCTCAGGTGCGGTGTTTTTGGCGAGGTATTCTCCCGATGGAAAGCAGGTTTTCGCAGTCATGAATTCCCGTCGCGGGGCAGAGTCCGATGGAGTCATCGTGTGGAACCTGGAGACGAGAAACGTCGACTGGACTCTCTCTGGAATCTGCCGCTTTACCAAAGTCGCCGCAAGTCGTGATTGCGTGCATTTCAGCCCGGACGGCCAGTGGCTGACGGGTCTATATTCCGAGGGGTTGCAAGTGGGCGTGTGGGACGCCCGAACTGGTCAACTCCGCTGGAAGGCAGATTGCCCCGATCATCCCCTGGAGAAGGACCAAGCCCGGGGGTTTGGGTCAGTGCAGGTCAGTTCCGACGGACGCCTGATCCTGGCGGCGTGCAGTGACAGGGCTGTTCGGGTCTGGGAGGCTGCGACCGGTCGAGAGGTGCAAACTCTCCGAGGCCATACCGACGATATCACTGTGGCCCGCTTCTTGCCGAATCCAGACGGAGAGCAAGTTGTCACAGCCTCTCGTGACAAGACGGTGCGAGTCTGGGATCTCCGATCAGGGCAACCCCTGAAACAATTGGACCACCCCGGCCCTGTGTATCAAATGTCCATCAGTCAGAATGGCGAGCGTATTATGACCCGGCGGGTCCAGATCACCGATACTGTTGAGCGTTACCAAGCGTTCGCCAGGCTCTGGGACTCGAAGACGGGGCAGCAGATGAAGGAGTGGGAATTTCCACCGACATATATCGACTTTCAAAAGGCAATACTGCTGGGGGCCTACCAGTCATCGATATTCAGCCCGTCAGGGCGTACCGTATTCACAACGGTTCGCACCGCTGACGGGGCGGAAGTGCAATTATTGGATGCAGAAACTGGTCATGTGCGTCAGCGTTTTTGACCGACGCGACAAGAGTGCCGACCCAACGTCACATGACGACAAGGGTCGCCCGATCACGACCGATGCGAAGGCAATTCGGCTAAATAAGTGGCTCTGTGACGCAGAGAAAGAAAAATCAGATGTTCCGCATTGCCATCACCGCATTCCTCATCACCTTTCTCGGTGTGAAAGACCTATTGGCGTTCGGTGAGCCGATTTCTCCGTCTCCGCTGGAATGGAAGCAGAGCATTGAGAGGCCGAATAAAGATTGGGACTTTGACGGAAAGCGAATTCTCGGGCACATCGACAATGACATCTGCCTGTGGGATGCTGCGACTGGTCAGTTACTCCACAGGATGAAAGCGCATCGAGAACGAATTCAAAAGGTTCAGTTCAGTCCGAATGGTGCGTACGCCCTCAGCAGTTCATGGATCAGCGCAGGGCCGATGGTACCGTTTAAATCGAAAGATACACGCACGATCCTGTGGGATCTCGCAACGGGTCAGAGCAAACAGCTTTTACCAGACCAGGTGGCTGGAGAGTTCAGTCCGGATGGAGAACGCATCGTCACGTTCAGTCAACGACCGGATAAAACTTCCTCGTTCAATGCGGCGATTTGGGACGTTCTCACGGGACAAAAACTTGTAAAAGTGACGCTCGACGGCGGGAGCGGCCCCCGCTTTGACGATCTGCATTTTTCGCTCGACGGAACTCGGTTTGTCCACATCCATGCACAGACACGCGGAGCCGTCCTGTACGACAGCCGTGACGGACGCGAGGCAGGAAGGGTCTCCGACTGCAGCGGAATAATTCGCTACACATCGACTGGAACTTTGGCGTGTTTTGACTTGTATAAGGAACCTGGAACGATCTCACAGATCGACATTGAATCGGGGCGCACTCTGTGGAGTTTTGAACACGGCAAGAAAGTCGAAGAAGGTTGGAGTGGCGCATGGGCACACGATGGCCGCAAAGTCGCCGCATTTCCCATTCACGGCCCGATCAGGATCTGGGACACGGAGACAGGAGCCGCGATCACTGGGGCTCAGGGAGGCCAATATCCACGCTACGACACGATCATCAGTCCTGACAACAGCCGCTTGGCCATTTTGTCGGGGGGAGGGAATGTCAACCACAAGGAAGTTGAACCACAGTTCGGATTGTATGACCTGAACACCGGTGCGGAGGTCTGCCTGTTTGGACTGACGAGGACGGGAGTTTTGATTGGCTTTTCTCCCGACAGCAAGTCCCTTGCCGTCGGCGGTTCCAAGCTCGATGTCTACAACTCCGCCGATGGAACGAAAATCAGCGGCTTCACCTCGGAGCCAACGAAAATGCCATGATAGTGGCAATTGAATTGATCGTGTAATGTGGTTCGCACGGGGAATCACGAGCCTGCAATTCGAACCTCATTTTGACGGCCTCTGAAATCTCACTCCACTGTAGCTTTGCCTGTATTGTCACTGGAACGAATGGTTTGGATTTATCGTTAGGAGATTGGTAAATGCAGAATTTGATATGGATGTATTGTGCAATACTGTTTGCGACTGTTCAGAACGCGACGCTATTGTTCGCGGATATTGAGACGGAGACGCTTGCACATATTGAAGCCAGAGGCGGCACGGTTGAACGATTTGTTGATTCGTCGAATCAATCGGTGGAATTCCATGTCACGTTGAGGTGCAAGGCGAGTCTGTTCCGCGACGAAGATTTTGCGATGCTGAAGAATATCGCTATTACTCAGTTGAAGCTGAATGGAGGGATTTCATTGGAGTGCGTAAGAGAGTTGCAACAGATCACGACTCTCAGCCGGCTGGATTTGTCAGGATCTCAGGTCGGCTGCGGCTTGGATGAAGTGGCAAAAATGCCGGGACTTTCCGCATTGGATCTCACAGGAACGGAGGCAAGGGACCCTTCGACTGGGCATGGGCTCGGCATTACAAACGCGGGAATAAAGCAGTTGCTGGCGTTACCGCGACTCGCTTCACTGCAGCTCGGAAACTCATCGTATTTGACGGATGTTGGTGTTGCTGAATTGAGTGGATTGAACACGCTCGAAGAACTCGACCTGCGGGGCACCAGGATTTCCGATGCAGGACTTCGAGCCATTGTAGGGTTGCCGAAATTGCGAAAACTTTGTCTGCATGACACAAGAATCACTGATCATGGTGTAAGTGGATTAGCAGGATCAGAAACCCTTCGTGAACTCGACCTTTCCATGGCGTTTAAGATTACCGATGAAGGACTGAAGGACGTTTGCCAATCCGGTAAGCTTGTGTCTCTGAATATCAGCGATACAAGAGTCACGGATCGTGGAGTGCGATACGTGGCGAATTGCCCCGACTTAACGACCCTCGACATTTCTGCACATTGGTTGAGTGCCTATGAATATCGCTCCGAAGCCTGTCTGAAGGAACTGAGCGGTCTCACAAATCTCACGGACCTCAATCTTTCCGGGCTCGGCGGCCACTCAATCAAAGGTCTGGGTCTGCAGGATCTGCGTGAATTCAACAAGCTGACAAGACTTCAGCTTTGGGGGCGAATCGACAAGGAGGGGTTGAAAGAAATCGCCAGGCATCGCAACCTCGAAATATTGGAACTTCCTTCAACGCAAATTACAGATGACGGCCTTGCAGAATTGGCTGTGCTTGGAAAACTGAAGCAACTGCAGATCAAGGACACCGATGTTACTGATGCTGGTGTAATCATGCTGACAGAGATGCCTGGACTTGAGGGACTGACCGTATTAGATATCAGTGGCACGAAAGCCACGGATAAGAGCATTAGTCGCCTTGCGAAGTTTAAGAATCTGGCGACTTTGAGATTGAGATCCACGGGAATTACCGATGTTGGTCTGAGAGAAGTTTGCCAACTGCCGCGACTAACGTCGCTGGGTCTCGGTTATACAGGTATTACTGACGCAGGAATGGTGGAGCTTGTAAACTGCCAAACTCTTTCGAGTGTGGATCTGACGAACACCAAGATCACAGATGGTGCGATTCATGAGTTAAAGAAGATGCGAAATCTCATTAGAATCTACGTATCAACGACAGACGTGACTGAAGCCGGTCGTGCTGAACTCGGCAAAGCTTTACCGCATTGCCTGATACACTGGGGTGGAGGACGACGAACGCAGTGAGTGTTCATGGAGTAACGGGACATCACTGTTACACTCATCGCGAGGACTTCATCAAATATCAGTTTTGGGATGCACCTCCCAAAACGTCTTTATTGATGGCAAGTTCCGACAAGTTTTGCAGTATTTTTCCTTTGATCGCACTGTAATTTTTATGCCCAGCAATTCTTCCGATGGCCCCGGTTCTTCATCTGTCAATACGATGCCCTCAAGTAGTTCGGTGCCGCCATCAGGATCGACGAGCGGTAGCAGGCAGTACGTCAGGTTCAAATCCACCATCCGGTTCGTCGTCTTCGTCTGCCAGTGGCGGGTCGGCAAGTGGAAGTGCTTCGTCGAGTAACTCATCGATGTCCAGCAGCGCTTCGACGTCCCTGAGTTCGACGGCTTCGAGCAAGCCGTCCAGTCAATCATCGGCATTGAGCATTTCATCCGGAACAACGGGCTCAACAAATCCAAGTACATCTTCTGGAACAACTTCCGCATCAAATAATTCATCGGCCTCAATGAGTTCAGGCAGCTCCAGTGCGGATTCCAGCTCCAGTCTCTCATCGAGTCCCGGATCTAAGTCCAGCACCTCGCCGAGTTCGGGATCTACACCAAATTCGAGTCCGTCGTCAGCTTCATCCGCTCCTTCGAGCAATTCCTCAGTCTCAGTGAGTTCAGTTAGTTCCAGTCCTACCTCCAGTTCCAGTCCGTCAACAAGCTCATCTTCTCTGTCGAGCAGCTCTAGCCCGTCATCCAGTTCCAGCCCGTCATCCAGTTCCAGTCTCTCATCGAGTTCGGGATCTAAATCCAGCACCTCGCCGAGTTCGGGGTCTACATCAAATTCAAGTCCGTCGTCGAGTTCGTTAAATTCGAATAGTTCCAGTACTGTGTCGAGTTCCAGTCCATCATCCAACTCGAGTTCGTCATTCAGTTCCAGCCCATCATCGAGCTCATTATCTAAGTCCAGCAGTTCTTCCGACTCACATAGTTCATCAAGCTCGTCTCCCTCGTCAAGTTCCAGTCCCTCTTCAGCTTCATCCTCTCCATCAAGCAGTTCCTCAGTCTCCCTGAGTTCGTTCAGTTCCAGTCCCGCGTCCCGTTCCAGCCCGTCATCCAATTCGAGTTCGCCTTCCAGCTCCAGTCCGACGTCGAGTTCTTTGTCTCAGTCCAGCAGTTCCTCGGATTCACGTAGCTCATCAAGTTCGGGCTCATCGTCAAATTCAAGTGGTTCATCGAGTGGTTTGAGTTCCTCGATTTCGAATTCCTCGTCGCCATTAGTCAAATTGAAAATCAACGGTACGGTAGATCCCGTGGACGACGATGTTGTGTGTGTTTCTCCCGCAGGCGCTGATCGCCCATTCGCCACACTCACAATTGAACTCGTCGCAGCAGCTGGAACGACGAAAACAATATTTCTGTCAAGGGGAGGCGATGGCGACATCACATTCAGCGACGCATCACCATCGGTGACTGTGGGAACGCCTGTTGATGTCCAGATTTACGGGGACGCCGAAAGCTCAGCGAAAGATTCCACTTTGGTCAAAGCCTCCTTCACGGACGGTGGTGCCGCCGTCGCTACCGAAACCATGACCGTGTTCAAGGGGGTAAAAATCTATTTCTCAGGAAAGTTTATTTCGAATGTCAATTCCCGCCCAGAGGGCTGGCGACCTTGGGATGCAGCGAATCCGCCTGATCCACCGGCTTTGGTTGCACAGGACATAGACGACTACTCCAGCACGATATTGTTCCAAAAGGGAGATCAGGGTAAACCTCAACGAGCATGAGCATCAGACCCAAACGTTGTGGTTACAAAAGTAGAGGCACAGTCTCCAAAATTTGACCTGACGACGGACCCGCTATCCGGCGCTAAGATCTATTGCGACTCCGGAGCGTTCAAAGGCAACACTGCTGAAGAATGGTTTTATAAACCAGAATTGCAATTCAAAAGTGACGTTGAACTCCTGTCCGGCGAGAACCTCAAGCCTTACCTTACCAATGGCACGAAAATTGTAGTCCAAGGTTATGGCGGACCACTAACTCCTGCACGAAAGTGCAGCGGCGACAACTTATATTAACAAGGTCGCAGATGGACCCACTACAACACTGCTTAAAGATTATTACAAGAACAGAATTTTGACTGCGGTCAACTTCCGATATCACATTCGGGCGACATGGACAAATTCGAAATTCAGACTAACCAAGGGTGCAGATGGCAATAAATCGATGGCAGTTCAAGCCCTCATGGTTGATCAAGCCGCAAACGCCGACAATTATTCGAAAATCAGCCTGCTGTTCACTAACTACGAAATCTGGGATCTTGGCGGGGAGGTTCAAGATGGGATCCTCGAATCACTTTGATACATCAGTCCAATTATGCGCAACATGTTGCGACACTATCTCAATTGTTAGCGGAGAGTTATATGCTTCTCGTATCATTGCTTTTTAACGTTTCGGTTGTATCACTCGCCATTGATGAAAGTATTGATGTGGCGTCGGCGAAGATCCGCCAACAAGCTGCGGTCGGCGTACTTTTGAAAGCCGATCCGGGTGGCATCGTCGAGACCGATGAAAATGGCAAATTTAGCGAAATCTTGGTCGGTGGCGAGGCAATCAACGATGAAGTTTTTTCGGAGCTAAAAAACTTTCCTGAGGTCAACACCCTCCTTGGTGATGAATTCAAAGGTCACCGATGCGGGGTTCAGACGTTTGAGGGAAATGAAGAACATAACCACTTTGATCATCATTGGCTCTGAAATCACCGATGCAGGATTTGATAGCATCAAAGAAATGACGAATTTACGGGTATTGTCTCTATCAGAAAACCGCATCACAGGTGAGGGCCTCGCCAACTTGAAAGAATTGTCGTCGTTAGAAGAGCTGAATCTGTGCGCCGCGGAAGTGACGGATGAAAAGCTCGCTCACCTCAGCGGTTTGCCGAAACTCAGGAAACTTACGCTCGATGGATATTGGATCACCGAAGAGGGGGCGAAGGCGGTCAGGAAGTCGTTCCCAAACGCAGACGTCTCACTGAACAGAGACTTCCGTTTGAAGCTGATAAAGGCGATGAAAGAGCAGCACAACAGAAGACAGAAGTAGCAGGCTGGTGGTCTAGGAACTGAAGTTGTGGCTGGTGTTTGAGGGGAACTGAGGGAACGCGATCGATGACTGAACGATTGAGGTCGGCAAATGCAGAACTTGGTATGGTTGTACTGTGCAATCCTGATTGCTGCTGGTCAGTAGACCCATGGTAGCGGACTATCGAAACGGCCACTGGTGCCTCGGAGAAGATCTCGTTTCTCACGAAGTTGTTCGTCGCAATATTTTCTAGCGGAACGATCACCAGCAAATTTTCGAAGCCCGTGGGCTAATACTCCTCAGCGATGCGATCACCTTTCGATGTTCGCAACTAATCGCACTGCTTGAGAAGAAAGGTGGGGCCATCCAAAACAATCGAACAGTTTTGGATGGCCCCGCAGTAGACAAACTTCCTGGCGTACCACGTCGTGTGGTATCGTGAATGGTGGGCATCTCAGCATCCCCCGGCCGATCAAGCGTGTCTGTTCTCCGGTCATACCCACGTGGGCGGTCAGATCAGCGTGGCAGACGCGGAACGAGCTGTCCAGATTCAGTTGGAAGAGTTATATCGCGACCTGCCGTTTACGCAGGCGAGGATCACACGATGCGTTTCAGTGCCTTCATGCTGGTCGCCTGCCTCTCTGGTGCGGGAACGATCACGATTTCGAACACGTCTTTTGCCGACAAGTCTGGGGTGGCCCCAGAAACGAATTTGGCCCGGGGCCGGTTTCAACTTGCCGTATTCAATCGCGACGGGACCCGCCTGCTTACCGCGACTGCAGAACTGGCCCAACTTTGGGATTTGAACACTGGCGTAATGCTGCAAAAGTTTGAAGGACATGCGGCCTACATCCACAGCATCTGTTTCAGCCCCGACGAGCAGCAGGTTCTCACTGGAGCGGGGAAGGGCGTTGAGCACGGACCTGACGATCCCTCGGTGCGGTTGTGGGATGCTTCAACCGGCAAATTAATAACGGTCATGACGTCATGGGAAAAGAATCTGGTTGATGAAATCGGCATGTCGAGCGCATACCGGGTGAAGACTGCGCGCTATTCTCCGAGTGGTCAACAAGCATTGTCCGTCATGAGTAGCAGCAACGGTTATCCCAATGCGGTTGTGTTATGGAACCTGAAGACAAATGACATCGACCTGGTTTTGTCTCGAATCAGCACGGCTTCCGGGACGCTGGTCATCGGTGACCCAGTTCAGTTTAGCCCCGACGGTAAGTGGTTATCAGGGTTCGTCAACGAAGCGTCGCAAGTCGTCATCTGGAACGCTGGAACTGGTGCTGTACGTTGGAGACTCAGCATTTCCGATGACGCAAAACAAAACGAAAACGACAGCCTCTTTGAGCTAACGCAGTGGAGTCCATCCGGGAGATTCGTTCTGGCGGCGTCGAGCGACCAGACGGTCAACGTCTGGGATGTTTCGAATGGAGGGAAAATTCAGCGACTACAGGGGCATGATGGTCGTATCCAGTTTGCAGCGTTTTTTGCCAATGATACACAGGTACTCACCGCGTCCGAAGACGGAACCGTGCGACTCTGGGACACGCAATCCAGCGAACAGCTGAGACAGTGGGACTATTCCGGCCCGGTTCAGCAAGCATCCGTGAGCCCAGACGGCGAACGCCTCTTGACTGTTACTTTTTTGTCCAATCCAACTGACTTCCGCAGCCAATGGTTTGGAGAACTCAGGAACCTCAAGACAGGAGAATCGATCCGAAAATGGGAGCTGCCCCCTGTGCGGGTCTCCGAGAATCAATCGCTGATGGCCTGCCGTTCCCCTATCATGAACTCTTCAGGCGGCCTTGTGCTGACAACGGTCTGGGAAGACAGAGAAGTCCGAGTAATACTGATCGACGCAGTGACGGGGGCAGTAAAAACAACTTATTGAAAGGTATTCTAGGTCCATGCGCTCCATGCTCTGTTTGAAAACTGGTCTGGATCGGTTTTCGTGATGTCGCGGACGATACCGCCGGGCCGTTCTTGATCGACGCAAGATGGTATGATGCGGAATGAGTTGACGGAGCGGTTCTGCCACAAATCGCGTGTTGCCTCTTATACATTTGAGTCAACCTGGCAGTGACATTCGTGCATGGCACCTCTGATTTCGTTCGACACGGGATGGCAAAGGAACCCATAGCAACTTTCATTCCTCTTGGCTTTCATCCGTGGCATGCCGTGAAAACCACTCAACCGAGAATGTGTAAGATGATCCATTTTTCTCAACTTCAGTTCATTCGTGCATTGGGCATGGCCTCCATTGCCCTTGCAACAACGTTGACGAGTGTCGGTAATCTACGAGGTGATGATGCGAGCAAACTCTCTCAACAATCACGGGAGGTCTTGCGAGCTATTGACGCCGGGTTGTGGGGCCAAGAGTCTCTGGATGACGAGGGAAATGTTCTGAGAGCTTGTATCGATCGCCCAAACGGTGAACGATTGGAGAAACTCGCCCGGGCTTTCCCAATGCTGAATTTTATTTACTTTCGCACCCTGGATGGGAGGCTAGCGCCAGAGGATCTCCGCAGCCTTGATGATCTGCCAAATTTGACAGGCATCTGGTTTTTGTCGCCACTGACAGACCAGTGGGCCGAAGCATTCTCCCGGTTCCCGAAGTTGCAGGAACTCCACTTAATCGTTCGACTGGGTGTCACCGAACGTGGTTTTTCTGCTCTTTCATCGCTGAAGAATGTCGAGACGCTCACTTTAAGCATCGGGTACAACACGTTTCACCCCACAGAGGATGAACACGGTGCCGCCGTTCTGCGGCAGTTTCCCAACGTGAAGACATTGACTCTGTTGGGGGGCAGCGTTTCCAGCCTGACGCTTCTGGAAGTCGGTCAACACCAACCATTGCAAGTCTTGCGCTGCGGATCATCCCAAGCCAAGTTGAAAGAAGCAGACTACGCCCCGCTGGCTCAGCTGCAGCATCTTGAAGAGGTCGAAATTCCCGCGACCGCACTTCAATCGATTGCAGGCCTGAGTTCACTGAAGAAAGTGCGAGGCCTTTCCGGCATCACCGACGAGGAGATGAGGTGCATATCGGAATGGCGGAATCTGGAGGAGTTGGTGATCTACGGTGGGAAGCAGCTCACGGATCAGTCACTGGTCCATCTGAAGAACGCGACCGCACTCACAACATTGGAACTGGGAAGTCCCATGCTGGATGGCAGCGGCTTGGCGCATCTAGCTGACTGCAAACGCCTACGTCGACTCAAGCTGCGACGTACGAATTTCCAACCGCAGAACGTACGTTTTTTGACCGCACTGAGCGGGCTCGAATACCTAGACTTGGGCTGGACGCCGATGAACGAAAGTGACAACTGGAAGGTGCTGGAAGCCCTCAAAGTCCTTGGCAGTCTTCGGGAAGTAGAAATCGAACTCAGCGAGCCCGATCGATTGCGGTTAGCAGCGATGCTGCCAGGAGTATTGATCAATTATCTGGAGTGAGGACTTCCCGTCGATTCGGCCAGTACTCGACGTTTCGAAGCATCAAGATTTGATCGGCGGGGAGGGTCGAATAAGCCATGTTGCCCCGACTCTTTTTTGTGATTATTCTGCTGCACCAGACACTGATGGCATCAGCGGACGAACTGGTGTTCCGCAGTGCGAAAGCCATCCGTGACGGCAATTTGTGCGATCAAAAGCAGGGGCCATCCAAAGTATAACTGCGGCACAAGTACATCAACGGCTCTCATCAGAAGGATTTTCAGGCTGTCCTTAAGGCTGTCGCGACATTGACGCTGGAGTTGCGGATGTCATCGGGGAATCCGGGGGCACCGCATTTTTATGAGAACGATCAATGACTTTACTTATTCTTCCAAAAATCACCATTGATTCAATCTTCGTGTTTAGTTTCGAAGAAGGTGGCGTGTCCCAATGACCTCCACAATGTGGAGCGTGCAGATGTCGCAGGTGAATTACGTGATCCACGTAAAGCTTGGATCTCAAAACAACGGCATTCGACTCTCAATATGTCGAAACAGGTTGCGTCTAAAGTCCCGGAGCGCATGAATCGCATCCCGATCTCTTAAACTCTTAGTGTTTTTACAACTATACTTCGCGCGGCCAGAAATGAGACCGGCGAGCGGAGCGGCGTGAGCCCTCCGGTACCTCGTTCTTGTACCGGCAAGCTGACGCGTGCCGCTCGCCAATTCTCTCACTCTTGACCGCGCGGAGTATAATAAAAATTCCTCACGGCGTTGCTCAGCCACCCAGTGCCTGAAAATCAAGTACCGTTTGTCCATCGCAACCTTTTTCCTTCTAATCCACAATGCCCATCAATTTGCTGACATCGCCGCACTGGAAGGCCGAACATCTGGGCTTGCCGATGCCTGATTCGCCGCACGCCGTTTCTGTCTCATTGCCGTTGTGGGAACACAACATCAAGTACGAAGAGGGCGCTGCAGAAGTCGTTGATCGGCTGCAGGCGGCGTATCCGCGATTCTGCCTGCATCCTTACGTCCGCCGATTGTGTCTGGAAACGTTCGGTGCAGAAAACACCGGGCTGATTTTTCCCAGTGCTGCGGTCGCTCAACGAGCCGCAAACTATGTGGCATGGCGTGGTGGCCAGAGTGCTCGAATTGTGCCTGTGGCAAATCCATCGGCATGCGGTGTGGCAGTTGACGCCGCCGATTTTTCCAAGCTGCGCGAGTATTGGCAGCACGCTGGTGAAGTCCTCTCGTCGCGCGCGGCGGAATTGATTCTGGATGGAAAGGTTGTTTCCAGTTCTGAAACGACTGCACGGAAAGCCGTGCGGCAGCGACTGCGTGAATTTCGCACAAACCACGCCGCCGAAATCTGGCTGTATCCCTGCGGCATGGCAGCCATCGCTGCCGTCTGGCGCGCACTGCGTCAGTACGATGCGACGAATCCGAGTGTGCAGTTTGGGTTTCCTTACGTTGACACGCTGAAGATTCAGCAACGTTTCGCGCCTGCGGATGTCAGGTTCTATCCAGTCGGCGATGGTCAGGATCTCGAAGAGCTAAAGCAACTTCTGAGTCATCAGAAGATTGCTGCTGTGCTTTGTGAATCCACAACGAATCCGCTGCTGACATCGCTGGATTTGCAGACGCTGCGGCAGCTCGCAGATCAATACGGATTCGTGCTCGTCATCGATGACACTCTGGCAGCCTGTATTAATCATGACGTCTTGCCGTACGCGGATGTGGTTGTGACGAGTCTCACAAAATACTTCAGCGGCTATGGCGATGTTCTCGCAGGTTCTGTGACGCTCAACCCTGCCAGCCGACACGCTGAACGGCTACGGAATTCACTGGCCGCTAACTTTGAAGAACTGCTGGTCGATGTGGATGTGGAAGTTCTGGAAAAGAACTCGCGCGATGTTCGGACTCGCGTTGAGTCCATCAACGACAATGCCAATCAACTTGCCAATTGGTTGTCACAGCAGCCTCAGGTCGATAAGGTTTATCATCCAGGTCTCGATCCACATCGCTTTGACTGGATGAACGAACATTCGGCCAATCACAACGGCGGGCTATTATCAATCGTGTTGAAGAACCCTGCTGTCACCACACCCAAAGTGTTTGATCATCTGGAAGTCTGCAAGGGGCCGAACCTGGGCACCAATTTTACTCTGTGTTGCCCGTATACAATCCTGGCTCACTATACCGAACTGGATCTCGTTGAATCCTGCGGCGTCTCCCGCTGGCTGTTGCGTGTCAGCGTCGGTACCGAACCGATCGACGCACTGAAAGCACGCTTCGCCCGAGCATTGGGCTTTACATAACTACTTTGGCTTCACGTGTGCAAAGCGATCGCGAAAAGCGGATGCGTCGTCTGCCGTTGTCACCCACAGAAACATTTTGCCGGCTTCATCGACGCGAACATCAAATCCCAGATCCATCTTGTCGCCAATGGCTGTCAACAATCGCGCGGGTGAGATGCGATCATTTTTGCGAGTGTACTTGAGCGCATTGATATCCAGACCTTTGGACGTCAGTGCAGACGCTGACGAAAAATATGGCACCGCCATCTTTTCGGAGATCGCTCCAACCAATGCGTTAATGTTGACGTCCTCCACATCCAACGGGATCGCTCGAAAGTAGGCCGGCAAAATTTCGCTGAAAGATTGTTCGGGCTTCCAGCCGACGGGCCACATGTTACTGGATTCGTCGCCGCGATCAATCTCAATATCGAAATGTCCCGGTGCAACATATCTCGGTCGAAACCCAAGACCGTATTGCGACAGCACGATGGCAATCGCCGAGCCCTTCGTGAATCCTTGCAGCTCAATTGGTTCAAGTGCTGACTCCGGTCTTCTCCCGAGTGTCTTTTCGCGCGCCGCGTCGGTGAATTTTATTTTCATATTGCCAGGCAATCCAATGGATTCAATTGCCAGAATTGAAGACTGCAGCTCGACGGGACTTTCGACAGGTGCGGCCAGCAACTGGACGACGTCTTTGAACTGATCATCGGTCAGTCCCCAGGTCGGGCTGCTGTTGGGTGGGCCTTTGGCACCGTGTTTACGAATTTCTTCCAGGGCTAAAATCAGCGGCTGAGTCGTTTCGGTGTCGAATTTCTGCTTGCCCACGCGGATCGTTCCATCAGCCGCCATGGCCGCGACGACGCGAGTGGACAGGATATCGTCGCGGTCCTGATCTTCAATGCGTGGACTTTCTCCACCTCGGGGCTCGCGGAATTTGACGCTGTATCCCAGTTGCTGAAACACACGGCCCCATTCCTGGGCATTGATGCGATAGGACGGTTGGGATTGGATTAAAACTTCAACTTCCAGCGTTCTGCGTGGCGGTGCTGGTTCATCTGCATACGTCACAAGCGCGGATTGACCGCAGATCAGGGCCAATAGAATTCCACGATTGATCTGCAAGCTGAGCAAAAGGCGTCGCACGGCATAACCTCCTGAAATGCGAATGAGTCTGATCGTGTATTCTGTGGATACTGAAGAGAAATCACAATAGATCAAAACCGGGACAGTTGGCGACAGGCGTTATCAACGTTATACCTCATGCCTCATTCGTGAATGGAACGAGGATCTGTCAACTTCGAGTTTACCAACACTGATCCGGGCGAGCAGGCTGTCAATTTAGTGAGCGGCAGGGCGCCAGCCGCCGGTGATTGCCTTGAAAATATTGACAAAACCTGCGGCTAGCGCCTAGCGGCTCACATTTTTGACTAACAGCATTCAATACAAAATACTGGATATATTTTTCGATGTCACCAATCTCTGAAGTGTTTCAAGCGGCCGCCCGCGAATCCCGCATGGCGTTTATGCCGTTTGTCACCGCCGGTGATCCGGATCTGAACACCACATCTGCCGTCCTCTGTTCATTGCGCGACGCGGGCGTTGATTTGATCGAACTGGGTTTTCCCTACAGCGATCCGATCGCCGATGGCCCGGTCATTCAGGCGTCGTATACACGCGCGCTGAATAGCGGCATCACTGTTGACAAAATCTTTCAGATGATGGAATCGCTGAAGGACGGCACCATGCCGCCAGTGCTGGCCATGGTTTCATTTGCCATTATCTTCCGGCATGGAACGGCGTTGTTTGTTGAGCACGCAGCCAAAGCTGGTTTCAGCGGGCTGATTATTCCCGACCTGCCCGCCGACGAAGCGAGTGATGTTGTCGCAGCGGCTCAGAAGCACGGCTTGGATGTTGTGCAGTTGATTGCTCCGACCACAACAGCCGAAAGGACTAAGCAGATTCTGGCTGCATCCACGGGATTTCTGTACTGCATATCCGTGGCAGGAACCACCGGCGTTCGTATTGAATTGCCAAAGGAATTGACCGAGCAGCTCAAGTCGCTGCGTGCCCAGTCCAAACTTCCGCTGGCCGTCGGTTTCGGCATCAGCAGCCCGGAACAAGTTTCAGCACTGGAAGGTGTTGCTGACGGAATCATTGTCGGTTCGGCAATTGTGCGCAGAATGGCTGAGGCGAAAGACAGTGCGGCGGCCGCAGCCAGTGTCGGCGCGTTTGCGAAAGAAATGCGATTGGCAACGGGAAAGACGAAGCCATCCAAAGGAACATAACGCCATTGAATCAAATTCTTCGCGATTTGAGGTCGAGTGAAAATGTAGCCGTCACGCTCCGCCGTGACGAGCCCACAGGATCGCCACGCGTTTCAAGAACGCCCGTTCCAAATTCGCAGCGTGACCATTCGGACGATGCTGCTTTGGCTGATGTAAGTGACAGATCAGGGCTCATCACGGCGGAGCGTGATGGCTACATTGGTGGTCGTACCGAGCCGCAGAAGGCCAACCAATGAGTTCCAGGAATCTGACGGCACTGCTAAACCGCTCGATTCGTCGAGGCCGTGTCTTGACGTCACCAGCTCAGCTCGCCGGATACGATGCCGACGGACTTGGTTACAAAACCTTTCGCCCCGATGCAGTCGTAATTCCTGCGGATGCCGACGAACTCGTGCAACTGCTGCGCGACTCACGCGAAATGAATGTTCCGGTCACAATTCGCGGTGCCGGCACATCATTGTCCGGAGGACCAGTTGCGGCTCAAGGTGGAATTGTTGTGCATACTTCGGCGTTGAAGCATGTACGGCACGTCTCGCGTGATGGCTATTGGTGTGAAGTCGAATGCAGCGTTGTACTCAATCAGCTTGATGCTGCATTGCTGCCCTATGGTTTGTTTTATCCGCCGGATCCGTCGAGCGGTCCGGTTTGCACGCTGGGCGGAAACGTTGCGATGAACGCCGGAGGTGCGCATTGTTTCCGTTACGGCGTGACCAGTAACTATGTGCTGGGCCTGGAAGTGGTCATGCTCGACGGCAGCGTGCATCGCTTTGGCGGACCAGCAGGCGGACGCGGCGACTGGCGAGATGACTGGAAACGCTTAATGGTCGGATCCGAAGGGACGCTTGGCGCGTTCACTTGCTTCTGGCTGCGGCTGTTGCCTCGCCCCGAAAAGGTCTGGACGTACCGCGCGACGTTTTCGGATTTGCAGTCGGCTGAGAAAGCAATTCACGCATTGGCTGTTCATGCATCGTTTCCCGTCGCGATTGAACTCATGGATCCGCGCTGTGTGGCGATGGTCGAGAATAGTCCAATGGCTGTCGGTCTCCCGAAAGATGTGTTCCTGCTCGTCACCGAGATCGACGGGCCAACAGTGCTGGTCGATGCTCGCGCAAGGGCTGTGGCAGCGTTGCTTAACGAGGCTGCCGCGTTGAGTGTTGAATACAGCGACGACGAAGAAAAACGAAAGGGACTCTGGAAGGCTCGCAAAGTGGCGGGCGGTTTGATGGGGCAGATCAGCCCGGACTTCCTGGTTCAGGATGCCGTGATTCCCAAGCGTGCTCTTGCTGAACTTCTGCAACTGGTCTATGACGAAGCCGACGCAGCGGGATTTGCGGCAGTGAATGTCTTTCATGCGGGCGACGGCAATCTGCATCCCAATTTTATGTTTGATTCACGAAAGCCGGGCGAGCTCGAAAAAGTCGAAGCGATCAGCAAACGATTGATGCAGCACGTTGTGGCGGTCGGCGGGACGTTGTCGGGTGAGCATGGCATCGGCAACGACAAGACGGCGTACATGCCGCTGGTGTTTGACGAACACACATTGAAACTGCAACTGGCGGTGCCGAAGATCTTCAATCCACGACATCAGATGAATCCGCTAAAGGTGTTCGCGTCTCGACGGTTTGAAAACACGGCGACCGACACGGCGAGCGGGGTGGCGTCAGCCCCCCGGTACGAAAACGTTCCTGAACCTGCCATCCATCCCACAAACGCCGCCCGCCTCTTCGAACCATTCTTCGACTCCATTGATGGCACAATGTGCGGCCCCGCCACGATGACTGCCGCTGACCTTGAAGCATTGCGAACATCACATGGATTCCGCTTTCCGCTGATTCTCGATCAGCAGATGCCGCTCTGCGAACAAATCGCGGCAAGCGGTTTTGCCAGTGCGTCGTCCCGGTTCGGTCCGTACTGCGACAACATCATGGGAATGAACTGGAAGCTGCCGAGTGGCCGAATCGTTCGCATCGGCGAACGCGTCGTCAAGTCCACCACTGGCTATGACCTTTTGCGATTTCTGCTGCATTCGTCCGGCCAATTTGGTGAGCCCGTTGATTTCGTTTTCAGGCTGCGGCCAGATTGCGGAACATCCGGCGTGTTTTCACTGAACGGCAGTTTCGATGCTGTTTCGAAAGCAGCAGCGGCGTTGCTGGCAACATGCTGGATACACTGGTTTGACGCTGTTGATGTTGTGTTTGCAAGTGCAGCCGAACCCTGCCAACTGCGAATCGCGCTCAATTGCCCGGCAGACGAATGGGCCGTCTATCACGAGTTTCTGTCGTCGTTCGCGAAGACTCATGATCTGTCGTTGGCGTCGGATTCAACTGCGTCCCTATCGTCCGATGGTTGCCCTGACTTCATGCTGAAGACGACACCAGATCAGGTCGTCGGACTGGCTCGCGAGATTTCCTGCCACAACGCGATTAGATGCGTCGCACTGTGTTACAACGGCGTGGTGCATGGTTATCTCAGTAGCGGAACTCGTGAGAGTTGCGACCGAACTCTTACGAATCCACCTACCCGGATTGTGACGAGCATCATAGAACGCTACTCAAAGACTCTGCATGAAACCGGTGGAGACTGGCAGTCGCGACACGTCCCTCGCCATGCACCAATCGGAGTTGAAGCGGAATGGCTGAAGTTGCTGGAACAGGAGTTTGCATCCGTATGACGTCACCCGATTTATCGACGACAAACGCGGCAAACTGTCCGCCAATAATCAATAAACGCGACTTGCTGACGAGCTGCGTGCATTGTGGATTGTGCCTTGAAGTTTGCCCGACATATCAATTGACCGGCGACGAAAACAATTCACCGCGCGGTCGATTGCGACTGTGGCGTGAGGAAGCGGAAGGGCGGCTGGAGCCCGAACCATGGACCGCGAAATACACAGAAGACTGCGTCGGTTGCCTGGCCTGTGAATCGGCTTGTCCCGCCAACGTGCCGTATGGAGAAATCCTCGAACAAACTCGCCACGCGCATGTGTCGGCAGGGCGAACTCACACGCCCCTGAAACTTCGCATGGCTGCGGCTCTTGCGGCAAGACCGTGGTTATTCAATTTGGCAATGTATCCGGCAAGGATCATGCGTCGCTGGGGCGTGTTGCAGCATCGTTTTCTATTCGCGGGACAACCTGCGATTGCGCAGTCGACTGCCAATTACGCTGAACAACTGATGCAGCAGCATCGCCCCACAGGTCCGCGTGTCGCGCTGCTTACCGGTTGCTTGATGGAAGCCGTCTTTCGCGAAATCAACTTCGCGACAGTGCGAGTCCTCATCGAAAACAACGTCCAGGTTTTCGTGCCGCGCGACCAGGGCTGTTGTGGTGCCATGCAGGAGCATCTGGGACTGGATGGTATCGATCAACTGCGTGATCATAATCGCAACGCATTCAGCGCACTTGAGGTTGATGCCGTGGTTTGCAATTCATCGGGCTGTGGCTTGGCGCTTGGGAAAGCTTTGAACGACAAGCTGCCGGTCCGCGATGTGCTGGATTTTTTGGGAGAACAGAAACTTGTCCGTCGCGAACGAGGTTCCATCACCAAAGCCGCGCAAGTCTACGTTGATCTGCCTTGTCATCTTGTTCATGGGCAGAAAGTCGCCGGGATTCCAAAGTCCGTACTTGACGCGACAGGCTACCGCTGGGAACTCGCTCCCATGGCCCGCGACTGCTGCGGCTCCGGCGGCGTCTACAATCTTCAGCAGCCGGAAAACGCTCGCGAGATCCTGACTCGCAAGTCCGCATTCCTCAACGATGCCGTCGGTGCTCCCGTCATCCTTGCGACCAGTAATCATGTTTGCATGATGCAATGGAATTCCGCTCGAGCTTCGGGACTGGTTGACCGTCCGTTTGAGGTGCGACATGTTATTCAACTGCTCGATCCTCATGTGCCAGCCCTGTGAAGGTGAGGAAACGCTGAAAATCGCTCGCGAATCGACGACATTGCAGTACTGTTCGCAGGCGTCGGCTACGATCCGTTAGCAGAACCCGGGACTTCTGATAATATCATCCAGATTTGATCGGCGGCTTTTACGCGACCTTCCAGTTTTTAGTGTCCGAAAGTTGCGGCAAATTGATTTCGGAGCAATTCAGCATGACCGTGTCGCCCAAACCAATTCTGGTTCTTGTTGTAATCCTGACCTGCATCGTTTGTCCCAAAACCAACGCTGATGATATTCGCCCGCCATTGGGTGCAACGATCTCCGATTTGACCTTCAGGGACATTCGAGGACTCGATCGAAATCTTGCCGAGCTGGGTGAGCACAAGGCGTACGTCTTTGTGTTTACGACCACAACGTGTCCGCTGGTCCAACGATCGTGGCCGAAACTTGTGGAATTGAATAAACAGTTTGGAACTCAGGATGTGCAGTTTGTCGCGGTGAATGTTGGTGCAGGGGACACGATTCGTGAGATGGCTGAACAGGCTCTGGACTTTGGGGTCGTCTTTCCGTTCGTCAAAGACGTTGATCTGAGTTGTGCGAAAGCTCTGGGCATCACGAAGACTCCTGAAGTCGCTGTCATCAATCACAAAAAACGACTGATCTACCGGGGTCGCATCGACGATCAGTTGCGGCTTGGTGGAAGTCGCCCCGCAGCGACTCGCAAAGATCTTGAAGAAGCTCTCCGCGAACTTTTGAGCGAGCAGGCGATCACAGTGCCGGAAACGCCCGTAGACGGCTGTGAGATCACTCATCCCGCTCCAATCAAAAGCGTCAATGCCAGTGGCTTGGAGTATCATCGTGATATTGCACCGCTGGTCGAACGCAAATGCAACAACTGTCATCGGCCCGGCACGGCGGCTCCATTTTCACTGCAGACCTTCGCCGACGTGACTGCAAATGCGGCCATGATCGCGCGAGTCGTTCAGGATGAGACCATGCCTCCCTGGTATGCCAGTGCGCGGCACGGCAAGTTTCAAAATGATCCGTCGCTGACGAGTGATGAAAAATCCAGACTGCTCCGCTGGATCAACTCAGACCGACACGAAGGAACACCAGCTTCGGCACAAACGGGCTCAAAGGCAAATCTGGCAGTCGATCCCGCCAACGACAAATCAGACGGTTGGCGGATTGGAAAGCCGGATGTGGTGATCACGATGCTGGAAGAACACGAAGTGCCGGAGACGGGATTCGTGCCATATCGATTTTCAGTGCTGCCGTATCTGTTTCTGCAGGACACGTGGGTGGAAGCGTTTGAAATTCGCCCGAGCAATCGTTCTGTCGTGCATCACTGCAATATGGCCTATGTGAATTCCGGTGGAGCCAGCGAAGAAACATTTATCACGGGATATGTTCCAGGTGGGCAGCCGATGGATCTCGGACGATTCGACAACGGAGCCGCGTTCTTGATACCGAAAGGCTCGGGGCTTGGGCTTCAGATTCATTACACAACCACCGGCAAGCCAGAGAAATGTCGCATCTCTGTGGGGTTAAGATTTCCTCGCCGCACAGTTCAGAAACGACTGGTTCATTTCCTGTTGGATCCGCGGCCGATCAACATTCCTCCGTATGACGCGGCCTATGAAATGCGATCATCACATATGTTGAAGCACGACGTGGATCTGCTGGGTATGTTTACGCACATGCATGTGCGTGGAAAAGACATGACGTTTTTTGCGGAGGTTCCGGGGGAGGCGAAAGAAACGCTGCTCAGCATCCCGAACTACAATTTTGAGTGGCAACTTGGATATGAACTCGCACCGGGCGACAAGAAACTTCCGCAAGGCACAGTGATCGAAGCGGTCGCCCATTTCGATAATTCTGCATTCAATCCCTACAATCCCGACGCATCAAAAACGATTCACTACGGTGCTCAGACAGTCGATGAAATGTTCAACGGCTTTGTGTTCTTCGTCGATTCCAGCGAACAGCTCAATCTGACGGTCGATCCAAAGACCGGTCGCGAGCAGAAACTATAACTTCTATTTTTCCGACTGACGTTGGCGCAATCATGTTGTGTCAGATTGTTCGGATCGGATGTGCGATTTTCTGGGGAGCAGCCGTGGAAGGTGGCCTCGCGTTTAAACCGAAGGAATTGTTACGGAGTTTTCAGAGTCTGCACGATCTCTTCAAACTTTGGAGCGAATTCGGTGGCCTTCGCCGCGTGACATTGTCCCATGATCAGCAGGATCTGATTTCCGGACGCGAATGTCCATTTATACTGAAGCGTGTCCTCACGAAGCGCTTCCGTGGTTGCATTTGCGTTGCCAAAGGATCGGACCAACTGGAAGAAACCCGATTTCCCGGCGATCTGAACATCCCTGGCTTGTTCTGTTTTAGAAAACTGGCTGTTCTGCTCGCTGGATTGCTTTCTGAGGACTTCCATCAATTGGTCTGCGGTACTGTGTGTAGGAATGGGTGGTGCCATGACGACAATTTTGGCGCCGGAATCGAGTGCTTCCTGCAGGGTTGTACCGAACATCGCCGCGACCGCCGGATTTCCAGGAATAGCAGGTGCCTGAATCCAGTCCTTTGAACACGTCAGCGTAAATCCCTCGACTGACAGAGTGAAACCACCTCCGCTGACGGCGGCAGCCTGATTCGTTGGTGGAGTATCGTTCGTCGCCTTGTTACACCCCGCACTCACGATAGCAAATCCAAGGCTCAGCATCACCACATGCAAACCGTTTCGGCAAGCACGAAATAAGCGTCGGACCATCGGACAAGAATGAATTGTCATAGTAATTTTCCAGAGAGTTAACGAAATGAAACGGAACGTCAGAGTCTGCCATGCAGCATCTGCCACATTCGAAAAGCAAAAAAAGGACAGATGATTGCGAACGCTGCGGCAACTAACACGCCGAACAGATGTGTAAAGAGTTGCCCTCCTCGTTCGATCTGAGGCTCTTTTCCCGGAGACGACGGATTGAAATATACAGGGTGTTGTGTTCCGGCGGCGAATTCAGTCAACAATCCGTCAAGGTTGCTTGAAACAATGTCCGAGCCCATCGATTGGCGTTTGCGTTCGAACTTCTGACCATCGACTTCAAATGAATAGTCCAGATAGACGCAGTGTTTCGGCGGTCGCCCGACTTCCAGCTCGCGCACCACATTTGTTACCTTCATGGTGGTTTCGGGCCAGTTGCGACTTGCGAGATCGTTGAGGACGATCGAGATCAGCGAGACGACGCCGATGATTGCCAGAACACTGCCGCCACACGCGCCGGCAAATCTCAGCCAGTTCATCCAGACCGGATCATTTCCCAGATGGCCGGGCGGGAACGCTTTGGTTTTCGCGGAAGGCCGCGACTTACGGCCTTGCGCAGAAACTGGCTGTTGTGAATAGCTTGTATCGGCGTAACTTTCCACCTCGCCGTCAACGTCAAAGAATTCCTCACACTGCGGGACTTCAATTACGGTCTGGCAATCCTTGCAACGAATCTTTGTACCCGCTCGTTCATCTTTGACGCGATACGCTTTTCCACACTTGCGACATGACACTTCGATGGGCATACGGTGGTTCCGTCTAAGAAACGAAGAGATATCACTAAAGGACTCGCATCTTGACAGATATTCCGTTCAAAATGAAACTGCGCTGCGCAAGCCTGAACTCAGGCGGGGCCTCGTGGATAGAATTTTTCATGGTAACGAATATCCGGCAACGAAATTCCTGACAGTTTATTCTTCCTTATCAGGTCACGAACAATCTGCGAACAAAAGAAACGAAAGTCCTGCCCGCCTCCAATTCCAGTGGGGATGTCCGGAACCGAAATAATGTTTGGAGACGGATAGATGAGTTGGTCGTGGTATGGAAACCCGAGCGTACGACGAGTGCGAAGGCAGCGTGGACAGGATCCTTCATCCAAATCCTGCCCGCCAGGACGGTTGTAACACCACTTAGGCCGAAGCGCGAGGCACTTGGATTCGTACTGCTTCCAAAGGACGTACAGGTTCTCCGCCTTGCGAGTCTTTCCACAAGGAATGTATTCAACTCCTTCAATCTCATGTTCGTGAAATACATCCTTCACTCGCTGACGGACGATCATCTTTGGCGTATCGTTGGCGTATCCCCAGAAATCGGTCCCAACAGGGAGAGTTCGGTCCTCGTCGAATCCAATTTCTCGCAAATGGCCTTCGTCAATCTTGTCGCATAATTCGCACCGGCGAAGCGCCTGAAAGCGTTCCAGCAGCGTCTCTTGCCCGGTCTTTCGATCATACGCATGCATTAGCCAAACATCCGTCCGAGGTGTGGTGGGATTCATCCGATACCATCTCATCAAAAAGATCCGCTCAGAATTGTGGAAAGCACCTCCGATTGAAATCTGGGAAGGTGCGAGCCGTTCTCATACGTTGAGTAGAAATCCTCTAGTGCTGAGAGTCGATCTCGCATCCGGTTTGCTGCCTGTATGGATGTGCCGCTATTCGTCGAACTGTGCATTAAGTGCGGAAATCGATTCTGTAGGAATTCCCGAAGTGCTGTGTGCAATGCCGAATGGTCCGCGTTGTTCATGGGGGGCTTCAAAGTGGAATTTCCATTAGGTATCAAGTGTACGATACCTGCGTTTAGAAACCTTCGGCGTCCCGCCCAAGTCTACCAAGTGGCCTCGCTGAAGGAGCAGCCCTTGAGACCGGATCTCCTCAGAATCTGGCGTACTTGGTCCGAGCAAAGAAATGCCCAGTTCACTCCCAGACGCGTCTCTAATGGTATCGACGGAACAGTGATCACCATTTCGTCGGGTAAACGCAATGACGCGAGGCGTGGGTGTCCGACGGTGAAAATAGCTCGATTGCAGACCGTACACCATTCAATAACTGGGTTTTCAGTGGCGAAGAGCGGTGTTGGTCGCAACCAATCTCCAACCGGAGTGGAACAGTCCGCTTGATGACCAGGCGCAAGAACAAACAAACTTCCTACTTTTGGACTGAAACCGCACGGATGAAACTGCAATCCCGCTATTCCCTCAGTTCCACAAACGTCTCGAAACTGCTCTGATGCGATTGTCATGGGAAGATCGAGGACTTCCGAATACAGGTCGTTTCGGATCGAAAATTTGCGGTCTGGCTCGAACCCGAGTTTCAAAATCTCCGCTTCATCAAACTTCTCGCAATGTCGACATGATTTGAGCCCGGAAAATTTTTCCCGCAGAATACGCTGCCAGCCTCGATCGACACGCTGCACAACTAGTGCTACGTTCAGTCCATGCTGCCCTCTCCCCGTCAGCCAGTACCATTTCAATGGAATTGTCCTGAAAAGAGTGTTTGCAAGACTTCGGTGCGAAATGGTCCAAGATGCGTACCGCCCTGATACTGCGCGTAGAAATCATCGAAAGCATTTACTCGATCAGTCCACGAATAATTCGCTCGAATTGTTGCACCACTGTTTCCCGCTCCATGCATCAATCTAGGAAATCTGTTTTGCAGGAACTGGCGCAACGCCGTGTGGAGACCACTATGGTTGGCGTTAGACATATTCGTGAGAGATGGGTGCTGGTACGGAACCGTGCTGCCAAGCCATTTTGGCCAATAATGATGGCATGCATTATGAACAAGAACGCCACTTGTGCCCACATGGTAGACATGTTCGGCATCGACTTCGAAGTTAAAGACTTCAACTGGCGGGCCGCGACGTGGAGTGATGCGGGTGACTTGAACGATCGTGCCATCAGCGGATTGCAGGTTCTCGCCGATTTGCAGCTGTCCGGCTTCCACGAACTGCTCTCGATCGACGCTCCAGAACGGATGATTGTCCGTGCAGCCAAACGGCTCCGTCTCACCGCCGACCTGAACGTCAATCACATTCGCCGCTGCGTGCCGAAACGTCCCGGTGACAAGCCGACGACCAGATTCAGCCGCATCAAGGGCCGGACAGGGATCAATTGCTGTGACTTTTGCCAGGCCCTGAGCACCCAGCTCCGGGAGATCCAAATAAATCCGCTGATCCAGCAAAAGCTGTTGGAGCTTGTAGTCGGTCGTGTCTTTCGCTGCGGTGACGTGAACGGGCGATTGATACAGTGACTGAGGATCATCGCTTGTGCCAAGCAGAACAACGATTTCTGTCAGAAACCACTCCAATGGTCGGAGCAGCTGCACATTCAGCGTACCGCCGTTCTCCTTCGTCATCGTCAGCGACACCAGCCGCCAATCTTCAGGTGTCACATCCGAATCAGGCAGCGTCTCCCGGAGTTCCGGATTGCTGGCAAGCACTCGCATTCCTGGCGTGATGTCTTCAATCGGGCGAGTGATGAGTTTTGGCGAAGCGGAGGGCAGGCTGACCGGGATGGCGTTTCTGAGGGACGGTGTCGTGACTGAAATCGACAGATTCTCAGGCTGTATGTTCGCAGGCTGGAAGCCTACGCCACGCGAAACGACGGCATTCGGCATTGCCATCCAGAGACAAATCGCCGCTAGAACGATCGGCACGATCAATGCAAAGTATCGGCGACCTATGCGGTCGATTTCAGTTGGTGTTGTGAAAACTGGCTGGGACATATCTGTAATCTCCGGAAAGTGGACGTGAACGAAACATTTGTCTCCCATTTTGGAGTGCGGTACTGAGCTACCGCATTCCAAGGAGCCATTTATGCCGCCCCGCCAGTTCATGCGGCGAACATTTCATGGCCTTTCAGGCCGGAAAGCAAATTGCGTTGCAGATATTAATCTGGATTGCGGCCAAGATTCCGCGAACTGATTCGACATGTGGTTGTTGGTCATTGCTCTTGGAAACCGAAAGTGAATCGTGATCGCTGTCGCTCATGTGTATGTAAAGGTTGCTAAAGGACACCGCCGTCGCAGAGTCGGTCTCGCAACCACAAGAGGTTGCGCTCAGCGACCAAACAGGCATTTCCCGGCGCTAGATCGCGAGGAAAATTCGTGAGGGATACAAATGCCCCGTTCGGAAAGTCCCATACAACGCCGTTGTGAGTACCATCGGTAAGTAGAGTTTGCTTCTCGTAATCATTCAAAAACGATGCCTTTCCACCAAGTTTTTCCAGTAGCCTAGGGCCGAGGTAGTTTCCCCAATAGATACTTCGTACTCGATCCAGGCCGAGTGAAATGCCTCGGGCCCAAATTGCCTCATCGACGAGGCGGCTCAGCGGAGCGTTCGCCGAGATCACAGGAGAGTAAGCAAGACCTGCGTAAGTTTCTGGTCCGACCGCCAACTCGACGAATCCATATCGCGGCGAACAACGATCTAACTCGTGATAGTTATCCCGAAGTATTTCAATTAGAACTGCTTCTTCAATTGTGGACAGCCAGTCGTGGGAAACTGCCATCTGAAAACTTGGAAGAGCGGGACCAGCTTTGCTTCGTAATTCTGAAAGCATTGAAACATGAAAATCCGAGTCGCGGTTGGGAATAATTGCGTCCTTCCTAGTCTCGCATCCGCCTCCAAAGAGCGGGGCATCGTCTGCGGAAATCAAAGCCTCGATACTCTTTGCATCACCTAGGTGTATGCGTCGCGCCTTAGCGAACTTCGCTTCGTTCAGGCGCCAAAAACAGCCTGACACCTTTCGCTTACCAAAACGTGCAAGCCCCTTCCATATCGCCGCATAGTCGGAGCCCTTCGGCACCGCTTCGTTGGAATCGAAGTACTGAAACTGCACGAGGTGATAGTCAACGATATATGGCACGGCTCAACCTTGAGTTTTGTTGTCAAATGTTGATCTGTATGTAACTGCCAAAAAGTGATCCTAGAGACGCCCTCATTTCAAGGAGCCGTTGTGCTCCGTATCCAAGACCCCCAGTCTTATTTACTTCAATGATGTGGATCAGGCCATTTTCAATGTATTGCACGTCCGGACGAAGATTTGAAAGCGTTCTCGTCCCGTCGCTCAGTGCTTGATTCGTCCGTAAATTGGTAACACCCGGACTGCCCAACAATGACCTCGCTTGATTTACCATTTCCGAATGATGCGAGGGTGAGCCATGCGTGGCGGAACGAAAAATTGACAGCGGGCATGCATTGTGAACGAGTATCCCACTCGTTCCCACGTTATAGACATGTTCACTTTCAACTTCGAAGTTGTAGACCTCCTGCCGCGATGCTGATCGACGAGAGACTACTTCGACCCGCGTGGATTTTCCGTCTGCACATTGCAGTCGTTCCCCAATTTGAAGGTTTCCAGCATCGACAAACTCTTGCCGATCAAGACTCCAGAAAGGATGGTTGTCAGTAACCCCAAATTCTTCCGCCTCGCTTTCTACACGAATCCGAATGACATTGGCGGCTGAATGCCTAAATGTGCCTGTGACTAGACGACGACCTTGAATCGCAGCTTCGATCGGCGGACAAAGATCTATTGCTGTGACAGTGGCTTGTCCCTGCGCTCCTGGTTCCGGAAGATTGAGATAGATCGATTGGCCAATGAGTAAACGGTGGAATGGACAATCAATTCTCTGCACCGCTTGTTGCTGATTCGCTCGACTGGAATAAAGTGTTTGTGGACAGTCCGTGGACTTGAACAAGAGGACCACTTCAGTCGCTAGCCATTCGATCGGCCTCAGCAGTTGCACTTGCAGAGTGCCGCCATCTTCTTTCGTCATGGTCAGAGATACCAAACGCCAGTCTGCAGGGGTCACCTCCGAATCCGGCAGCGTCTCCTGAAGTTCCGGATTGCTGGCCAGGACTCGCATGTTTGGCGTGATGTCTTCAATCGGGCGAGTAATCAATTTTGGCGAAGCGGCAGGCAGGCTGACGGGGATGGCGTTGCTGCCGGAGACTGCCGTGACTGAAGACGACAGATTCTCTGGCTGTCCGTTCGCAGCCTGGAAGCCCACGCCACGCGAAACGGCCGCCTTTGGCATGGCCATCCATAGACAAATCGCCGCGAGAACGATGGGCACGATCAATGCAAAGTAACGGCGACCCGTGCGGTCGGTTTCAGTTGATGTTGTGAAAACTGGCTGGGACATATCTGTATTCTCCGGAATGTGACGGTGGAAGTCACATTTTTCTTCGAGCTATCCGTTCTTCAGGTTCGGTTCAATTGGTTTCCAGCATGGAAGTGAACAAAGGATGAGGCAATTCAGGATCAGAGCCTAACCGTCAGAAGCTTGACACTTTGCTTTCCAGTGTTCAAAACAAGCTCGATGCAGAGTTCCAAACTGAGACGGTGCATTAGAATCGAAAAACCACCTCGGGATCCGAATGATCTCGTCAACGGAAAGAAGAGGATCCCAGCAGAGAGAACAAATAGGGATCGACCCGTGCGCGGGCTTAGCCGAACTCTCGTCCGACGAATACTTTGAACGATCACACGAGCTATCTCGATAGGAGGGGATTGGCCGAACCTTGAAACCGCTGAAGCCGAGAGAAAGAAGATCTTCGGCAATCGTGGCCCGAATGAGCAAGCAGGGCGACCACTCATTTAGCCGAAAGATATTAACGGAATCCGGGATTCGGCGGGCATCCACTGCAAGACGAATTACGCCGTAAATCCGGAATGCATCAGGATCGTGTGGCGGTCGATATTGAAGCCGGGAGCGTACATGATCGATGCAGTTTAAAGATGTAGTGATATGAAGCGACTTCCACTCGCCCATCTCGGATTGAACGTCACCCAAGCGAGCGTCGCTCCTGCAGCGGGGAGCAAGAAAATCGGCTAGCCTGAGTGAAAGTATTGCTGTGGCGATTGCCGGAAGATTGAAATCGCATAGTCGCCCTTTTGACAGCTCAGTCAAAACAAGTCTTGGAAGCGGTTCGTCCAAATTCGTCGAGAGGAAAGCATCGGCGTCGAAAAAACGGTTGCCTTGCTCGGAATGACGAACGTCAAACAGCATTCGAGGCACGTCAGTGTCGGTCAGATCCTCTGCCAATTCAAAGAATTCCGCTTCCATAATTCAACCCGCCGCTCTAAGCAGGTCACCCAAGTCCGTATTCTTAAGTTGCCATCGCAACTCCATCAATTCGTTGATCAGCCTTGTTCGCGCTGCAGAACCTGACGTATTCCCAACCGCATTCGTCAGTCGATCCAAGATGTATTCGTTGTACCAGCCGTGCGGCCCAACGTGGCCAGGAATGCGAACTTTGTTATAGCTGCTTTGAATACTCATGTCGGCTTTGGCAAAAAGCGATTTTAAACGTGTTCCGATGGCTCCATAGTGAGTGGCAATGTGGTGGATTGGACCACGATCACACGCATTATGGACCAACACGCCGCTTGTTCCAACATGGTACACATGCTCGGCATCGACTTCGAAGTTGTAGACTTCAACCGGTGGGCCTCGGCGAGGTGTGATGCGGGTGACTTGAGTAATCGTGCCGTCCGCGGTTTGCAGGTTCTCGCCGATTTGCAGCTGTCCGGCTTCCACGAATTGCTCTCGATCGACGCTCCAGAATGGATGGTTGTCCGTGCAGCCAAACGGCTCGGATTCACGGCCCACCTGCAGATCGACGACGTTCGCTGCTGAATGGCGAAATGTGCCGGTTACCAGTCTGCAGCCCGCTTGCGGCTTGTCCAATGACGGACAGGGATCGATGGCCGTGACTGTCGCCGGACCCTGAGCGCCCAGTTCTGGCAGGTCCAGTTGAATCTGTTGCCCGATGAGCAGTCGTTGCAATTTATAGTCCGGAGTGCCCTCTGCGGCGGTTGTTTGCGGGATTTCAGAATACAACGACTGCGGATCGTCCGATGTTCCGACGAGCACAACGATTTCTGTTACCAGCCACTCGATTGGTCGCAGCAACTGGACACGCAGTGTTCCGCCATCTTCTTTGAGCATCGTCAGGGACACGAGGCGCCAGTCTTCTGCAGTCACATCCGCATCGGCCAGAGTCTCAGTCTGTTCCGGATTGCTGGCCAGGACTCGCATGCCTGGCGTGATGTCTTCAATCGGGCGAGTAATCAATTTTGGCGAAGCGGCAGGCAGGCTGACGGGGATGGCGTTGCTGCCGGAGACTGCCGTGACTGAAGACGACAGATTCTCTGGCTGTCCGTTCGCAGCCTGGAAGCCCACGCCACGCGAAACGGCCGCCTTTGGCATGGCCATCCATAGACAAATCGCCGCGAGAACGATGGGCACGATCAATGCAAAGTAACGGCGACCCGTGCGGTCGGTTTCAGTTGATGTTGTGAAAACTGGCTGGGACATATCTGTATTCTCCGCCACACGATGTAATTCTGGATATCCTCGACGACGCTTGATTTTGTTGGGTGGCACAGCGTCTCGCATTCAAGTTGGTTTCGGTCCAGCGTTTTTAATTTGCTCGAACTGGTGTTTGATTTGAAGCATCAGCGGTTCCATTTCGCGCCACACTGGTTCGTAAAACGTCAGAATCTCCTCCTGTAGGTTTTCGTCCAGCGTGTTGACCCATTCTTTGTACGATGAATGGATGGTGTCCCAAAAGCCACAGTGGTGAGCTAGATTTGATTCTCCAATCAAACCCGGCACTTCGTGAAGATATTCCACTTCATGGCGACTCCATTCTTCGTTTTTCGAACATATTGCGTCACGGAGCAGAATCAACCCTAATCGCAACAGTTCGAGATACAAGCAGTCCAATCTGGACATGGACTTACCTTGTGAAAATCTGGACGGGCAGTTCCAGGATACCAGCACGCTTTGCGTTTTCGATGCGAGTTACCCCGTTCTGGATGACCATGACGCCATTCCGGTTGACTTGGACCATCGCTGGCGTGTAGCGACTCATGTCGAATGGCCCGTGTCGCAGCAACTTCGCCGGATCCGCAAATGGCCTCGAACTTGGGTATTGCAGCTTGCTAATGTCGATCTTATAGATTCCACCAGAAACGTAGTTCTGACTATTATGCACGAGTACGCCCGACGTTCCTACGTGATATGTGTGTAGGGCATCCACGCTGAGATTAAACACAGGTTGTGTCGTTGGATTGACGGCAATCGATACAACATGTGTCAGCGTGCCATCGACAAGTCGCAGATACTCTCCGGGGTGAAGTTCGCCAGCCTGAATCCAGTCTTGCTGATCTTCGCTCCAGAAAGGATGGTTGCTGGTAGTGCCCAGCAGTTCGGTTTCACTCGCAATACGAAGATCAATCACATTCGCGGCAGTGTGCGTGAACTTCGCAGTAACAAGGTAGCCTGGTCCCGTCTCAATCAACGGGCATGGCTTGACAGCAGTAACCTCCGCTAGCCCTTCGATTGCGAGTTCTGGAAAGGACAACTCAGTCGATTCTCCGAGCGTCAAGCTGTCGATCGGCTGCAATATATCGATGAACAATGATGAACTATCCGGCTTCACCATTTGGAAAGTCACTAACTGCCACTTACCTGGCTCTGAAATCTCCAGCTTTTCGACGGTTACACCTTCGTTATCCGGATTACTGGCCAGCACGCGCATACCGGGCGTGATGTCTTCAATCGGGCGAGTGATCAGCTTTGGTGAAGCGGAGGGCAGGTTGACCGGGATGGCGTTTCGGCCGGAGACTGCCGTGACTGAAGACGACAGGTTTGCAGGCTGGAAGCCAACGCTACGAGAAACTGCGGCATTCGGCATGGCCATCCATAGACAAATCGCCGCGAGAACGATCGGCACGATCAACGTAAAGTAACGGCGACCTGTGCGGTCGGTTTCAGTTGGTGTTGTGAAAACTGGCTGGGACATATCTGTATTCTCCGGAAAGTTTGGAATTTGAAAAGGGTGAACCGTTTGAATAGCGGGACCGAAAATCTCTTTCGATCAACAGGCAGGTAGCAGTGACGGGCGCACAGCACTGGCCATCGAATTAAAACCAAATTGCAGTAAGTCCTCGTGTTCCTCGGATCGCGACCACCAGTCCGCCAGATCGCGTTCGTCCTTCTCGTTCACTCTTGACGCAGCGAGATTGCCACTTGTCAGCTTGCGGCGCTTTCTCAACAGCAGCACTTGCTGAGCCGCCAGCACGATCCCAGCCGCCGCCAGCCATGTGGTGCTCCAGGCCTGTGCGGCTTCAAGATCCTCATCAGAAACGAGCCCGAGTGCCGCCAGTTGAACATTGTCGGCAGCGAAGCCAATCACAACAGGCGTTCCGGCGACGAAGCACATGCGGTTGACAAAGCCAAGAACTTTGCCAGCCACTGGTGCCAATGCAAGATAGTCCATAACTCCAAGGGAACTACCGCCCTGGGTCCAGGCTTTGGCGACTACTTTACCGACGCCAACGACTGACCCTGCAGTCGTGTAGACTCTTGCAATCTGAATCAGCCGTCCGACCTGGCAGACTCCGCTTCCCGCCCCAAAGCCAATGACGATCTGATGCACGGCACCGACGATTTCTCCTGCCATGAATGCCGTCGAATCCGGATTCACCTGATTCAAATAGCTTGTGTCACCCAGCACGCCCATATAACCGCCCAATGTCAGCGTGTTTGCCCAACCGGCGAAAAAATCGGTCGTTGTGTTGAGCATGTTGTCGAAGTTCTGACTCGCCGAATACAGTTCGTTGATATAGTAGGACGTCGGCCGTGCGTTGACTTCTGTTTGATGAGCAATTACAGCATCGACGCCATCTTGAATTCGCTTTGCTGCGGTAGCGATCATGGCAGCTTTTTCAGCGTTGACCGACGCTGGCAAGGCATTGTCTTGAGCGGTGGCCCGTGCAATGCCGAGATCGCGTTCCGCTCCAGCCACTGCGATTGCAGCAATGACAAACGCTTCCGCATCAGTTTTTGCCTGCGTCAGATCGTTGGCGATACTGTCTCGCTCCTTGATGACGTAGGCGGCAATTTCCGCGATCGCCTTATTGTAGTCATCAGTGGCAGATCGCCGATCCGCAGCAGCCCCGAACGCTGCCACCGCAAGGTCTCGAATGGTGTTGTAGCCAACCTCCGCTGTCGCAGCAGTTGCGGCAGCAGTGTTGTCGGCAATATCGGCTGTGTGGCTGGCATCAGCAGCATCCTTGGCATATTCACGATCCGCAGCAGCGCCTTCGTTGATGAGATCCGCTGCAGCCTGAGCTTGCGACGTTGTCTGTGCTGCATTCAAGCTGACGACAGCGTTGGCCATTGCAAGCCATGCTGCATTTAGTGAACCAGCCCAAAGCGATGTTGCCATTGCCATCCCCTGCTGTGCTGAGAGTTCAGACATCGCATTGGCAATTTTCTTCGTTCCATATTCGACAGCGGCGGTGACAGCATTCGCGTTCCCGGCGTTCTGTACCATCGCTGCCTGCATCCGGGCATTTTCAACTGTGAACACTGCGTTGAAATTCAGTTGAGCGACGCCAGTCACGACTGTTGCCCACGCACCGATGTACGCGGTTTGACGCGAAGACTCCGCACCATTCAGAGAATGACCATAGTTGATTGATGGTCCTTCCAGGGACGTGACAAATGTCAGATCCGCTGCCACGGTTGCATTTGTCAATTCTTCATCGGCTGCTGCAACAGCCATGGCGTTCGCCAATCCCGCGTCCGCAACTGCGTCGGAAAACGTATGTTCTGCTTCTATAGCCGCAAGGTCGTACACACCTTGAGCCATTGTCACGGCGATAGATTGCGTCAGAGAGGCGTTGATCAGCTTTATGGCGAGATTCTTGTCCGCGAGGGCAAGTGCTTTGTCTCGGGTTTCTTCTATGGTGAGAACAGCATTGTCGAAAGCCGCTTCACGATCGGCCAAACTTGTCAAATACGTCCCGCGGCGCGAAGCAGCCGACGATGCGAACGAAAATGCCGCATTGGCCGAACCGACAAGGAGTTCCAACGAGGCGTTTCCAACCCGAATCGCCAATGTTGCCTGCGCGCCAGCATCAGCAGATGCTGCGGCATTCTGTGGATCCTGAAGTGACGTGGCATACGTCACCGCCGCACCCGCGCCGACGCCGTCAAACACTTTGGCTGCACTCAATGCGATGTCCCGGATCGACTCGGGCAATGGGCCTGGGTCGTTACTCATTATCTGAGGCATAAACCATGCCGTTTCTGCGGCCCAAAAAAGTCCGTATTGAAACTGTTTGGCAGCCCATGCTCCTGCTTCGGTGCTCCCGTATTCAACCCCGGCCGCGATTTGAGCGGCGTTCAAGACCAAGTGAGCAAACCAGACGGAATCTTTCAATGCTTTGTCTGCAGCCTTCACTTCATCGTTGTAGGTTGTCTGCAAGCCCGCGACCGTGCTATTGTGCTGCTGAGCGTAGGTATCTGTATCGGCTGAATAACTATCCCAAAGTCCGCGTGAATCTGTTTCAAAAGCTGTTGACAGTCCTCCATACGCTTGATTGTATTCATCATTCGCCGTTGTGGTGACTGTCGTGTATTCTGCCATCGCGCCATTGAATGTGGTCGTGTAAGTTGCCTGCGCTGCGGCTTGCGCGGCCGTTAGAACTGCTTGCGCCGATTGGATACTGCCGTCCCGGGCTGAAGTCGCCGTCGCTACTGCGGTGGCGAATTCGTTGCTTGCTGTCTGAATTTTTGTCGCGTATTCAGCGTTTGCGGCGTTCAGATCTGACTGCCGTTGCAGTTCCGCAGCAGCGACAGCCGCGTTGAAAACGGATGTTGCAGAGGCGACTGTTGTATTATAGGCATTCTCAGCATTCAGTATTGTCGTGTTGTAAGTGGCATTGATCTGTTGCAAGCCTTGCGTCCACGCAGCTTCAGCCTGACTCAATGCTGCTTGAAATCCGGAATCCGAATCTGCTGCAGCAGGATCGAAGCCAGGAGCCTGACTGGCGGCGGCGTTGTACGTGCTTTGATGGACCGCTCGAGCATTCTGTAACACTGTTTGATTCGCGGCTAACGCCGATTGTCGCACAATATCCGCCGAAGATTCGGCAGCCGTCAGAATTGCTTGCGCGCCCGCAGTTCCTGCGGCCAGCACGTTCCCTGCGGTTGTGAGTGCCGCGTGGTAGATCGAATTGGCGGCAGTCCATGCTTGATCGTTTGCCGCACCAAGGCTTTGCAATGCGCTACTGTATGTGGCTGCGTGGCCATCAATGGCAGTGTTCATGGTTGCTGTCGCTGCCACAATTGACGAATCATACGCTGCGTTTGCTGTCGCCTGACCCTGCGAAAATGTTGCGTCGCTGCTTTGCTGCGCCGTGACACGAGTCGCCTGAATACCAGCTAAAGAAGTATTGAGCGTTGCTGTGGACGCCGCCTCACCTGCCGTGTGTTCGGCAGTCGCTGCTGCATCAGAAGCAGTAAGGGCAGCGCTTGCTGTCGTCAGCTTGCCCTGATAAGCAATAGAGCTTTGCTGATTCGCCTGCTGGATTTGATTCTGCGTTGTGGTCCCAACAGTTTGTAGATTCGTAAGAGCCTGCTCTAATAATTGTGCCGGTGTTTGCGTTCCTGTTGTTCCCGTGCCGGTTGTGCCCGTATAACCATACATATTGCCTGGCGGCATCACTGGAGTTTGTCCTCCGGTTCCATAAGGGTCACCGTCGAGCATTGCCCTATCTTCGAGTACTTCTGACTGGATAGATGCGAGCAGGCCGACCGAGATATCTACCGTACTAAACTGCCCCCTCCCCTCCTAGCTTTCCGGCGAGCGGTGCTTTGGCGAGACCATCGCGATGATGTCTCACCACCGTCCGAAAACAATCCAGTCACCAGCGAACGAAATACACTGCTCACCATGTCAAAGCTCCGAAGCAAGAGAACAAACGGGAGAATGCACCATCGCGGGTATCAGGGACTCCGTGTACCACCCGCTCGACTCCTGAATCTGACAACCGCAGAAAATAAGTCAAGGCACTTCATGGTAGGACATGCCCTACCCATCTGGAAATATTTATGCGATCCTCTCACAGGAAATCTCGCTAGATGGGACAGCTAGAAGTAGCTGCTCACCAATAAACCGCTGCATCTCTTACTTCCGCAGCATTTTGAGTTTGGCGATGAATCGTTGGTTGTTCATGCCAGCTAAAGCGTACTCGGCGAGGGTATGATTTTTGTCGGTGCAGAGCAGGATGCCGATGGGCGGGTTGTCGCCTTCGATCATCATGTTGGCTTGATTCCAACTGACGTAGGTTTTGAGCTGGCCGAGGTTCGCGTGGCTGAAACGTCGAGATTGAGAGAGCAGTGACGTAATCCATCACACGAGTGACGTCGCAACTCCGCAGAATCTGCTTCGTGTCATGGCTTCTCTTGTTTGTCGAATCCTGAATTGACCACATTGTCCGGCCTATGCCCGTGAAGAGCCTGGACGATTTGATGCGTGGCTTGTCGGCGGAGTTGTTCGAGAGACTCGGCGGAGACGAATGCGGCGTGGGGTGTGACGATGACTCGCTCGTCACGGTAGAGTGGTAAGTTCAGATCCGGCGGTTCGGGTTCGAAGACGTCAAGGGCGGCTCCGGCGAGTTTGTTTGTGTGGATCGCATTCCATAAGGCGGATGCGTCGATCAATCCGCCGCGTGAGGTATTGATCAAATAGGCTGTGGATTTCATCAGATGCAGGCGTTCGGCATTTATCAGATGATGAGTCTCGGGCGTCAACGGAGCATGCAGTGAGACGAAATCACTTTGGGTCAGAAGATCTTTAAGCGAGACCATTTGGCAGTCTGTTCCGTGCGAGTTGCCTGAAACTGTATGCGCAATAACTTTGAATCCAATCGCTCGCAGCTTCGGCACGAGTTCGCGCGCGGTGTGTCCCAATCCGATGAGGCCCACTGTCTGCGAAGATAATCGCCTCATCGTTGTCGCTGCGCCCAGATTGTATTCGCCTTGCTTGGTTCGCCAGTGGAAGAATCCAATTCGCCGAGCACACGCCAGCAGCAATCCCAGGGCGTGGTCGGAGACTTCCGAGACGCAGTAGTCAGGGCAATTCGTGACCGGAATTCCAAGCTCTGTCGCGACACGGACGTCGATGTTGTCGAGTCCGATTCCGAAGCGGGCAACGATTTTGCATTTCGTGCAACTGCGGATGACAGGTTCTGTCACGCGAGCCCAATTTGTGCCGATTGCGTCCACATCCCTGGCAAGTTCCGCCAGCGTTGCTTCGTCAGTTGCTGTCGCTTCGATAAGTTCGGCGCCAGCGTCGGCAAGAATCGTGCGCTCGATATCGAAATCCGGCCAGGCACGGTCGGTGATGAGGACGCGGAATTGAGTTTTCATTGTTGATATCTTATCTGTTTAACTCGTTTAACCCGACTCAAAGAGGAGGCAAGCGCCGGCCTGCGGCAACAACCTCCTCTTCGAGTCGGGTTAAACGAGGACAGTTGAAGTAGAGGCTGAGGGAAACCTCCTCTTCGAGTCGGGTTAAACGAGGACAGTTGAAGTAGAGGCTGAGGGAAACCTCCTCTTCGAGTCGGGTTAAACGGGGACGGTTGAAGTAGTCCTAGTGGTACGTGATGTGGCCCGGTTCGAGACCTCGAAAAGGTGCGACGAACTTCCAGTGCTGGCGAGGTTTGCCTTCTTCTTCCGGGTTGTCTTCGACATAACGGATCGCGTTCTCAATCTGTTCCTCAGAATCGAGGTAAACCTTCCAGAGTCTTTCTGCCCACATTTTGGGAGGACGACCGCCGTCTCCCTGATAGTCGGCAAGCGGATGACGACCATCGCGAACTATTCGCATTGTTGCGCCGCCTTTCAGCAGCGTGGCCATTTGTTCGACTTTGTAAGTGTGACGAGCGAGTACCAGATGAACGTGTTGCGGCAGAATTGCACACGCCCAAACCGTATAGCCGTTCTTACGAACAGTTTCAGCAAATCCATCGTTGATCGATTTGGCCTGCAGTTCGGTCAACTGGACTGAGGGATACCGCAATTCACGTTGAGCAGCCGCTCGCAGAGCAAGTTCCTCTTCAGTCAGCTGCACCAGAGATTTCCGCTCGATACTGTGAGTCGGATTGCCGTACCGCAGCAGCTCCCATTTGTAGATCGTCTCCGACCAGGAACCACGCGGATCGTTGGGTAGCCAGACACCGTACATCGGCAGGATGACGTGATATCCATGGATCATCAATGTTCTCCGAAAAGTTGGATGATAGAGGATCGACTCGTTTAACCCGACTCAAAGAGGAGGCAAGCGCCGGCCAGCCCACTGCAACAGCCTCCTCTTCGAGTCGGGTTAAACGGGGTTAAGCGACCAGGCAAAGTAATTGACTTGCCATCGTATCAAACTGTAGCCATTATCCGTTTGCGATTCGATCTACGCTCCCACCTATTTAAACGAGTCTGATTTCCATGTTGCTGAATTCAAAGATCCTGTCGGGCTGTATCTTCTGCCTGATGACTGCCATGTTCGGGATGACCGCGAGTTCTGTTCGTTCAGAAGACTACACAGAGAACTCTGGTGCGGAAGGCAACGGTAACCATGTCGTTGGTCCGGAATACAAGATCGATCCCGATCTGACAGACAAAGGTAATCCTAAGGGCAAGTACTTTCAGTTTTCGATGCCGCTGGCGGACAGCAAGATCTTCCGTGGAGATGATTCAACGCTGGATTCACGCAAGCCCGTGCGAAAAGAACGGAAGATTTTTGTCTATGTCCCAGCGGCCTACAAGGATGGAGTAAAGGCACCGATTCTCGTGATGCATGACGGGCCCGGTCGAATGGATTTAGTCAGGAATGCTTTGGACAATCTGACGATTTCCAAAGACCCGAACCGCATGCTGCCAGCGTTTATTGCGATCGGCGTCGAAAACGGCGGTGACGACAGCAAGGGCAGTCAGCGAGGTCTGGAATATGACACCATGTCCGATCGTCTGGCTCGATTTATCAATGACGAAGTGCTGCCGGCGGTTCTCAACAATGCTGAGATCAAGGCTGCCTATCCGCACGTTGCCTTCACGGAAAATCCGTGGGGCAAAGCGACCATGGGATGCAGCTCGGGCGGCGCAGCAGCGTTGGCAATGGGTTGGTTTCGTCCGGATTTGTTTCGTCGTCTGATCACGTATTCCGGCACGTTCGTGGACCAGCAGGACGACGATGCTCCTGACGAAGCAAAGTATCCGCTGGGCGCGTGGGAATATCATTCCAGCATGAAACTGATCGAAAACAGCGAGAAGAAACCGCTGCGAATTTTCACGCATGTGTCAGAGTTTGATAATCGAGCCAACGATGCGGAAGAGACCTATCACAACTGGGTGATGGCGAATGAACGAACGGCAGTAGCTTTGAAGGCCAAGGGGTACGATTACCGTTACGTCTATAGCAAAGCGACGAAGCATTGTGACGGGAAAGTGTTTGAGCTGACTCTGGCTGACACTCTCGTCTGGACATGGCGCGGGTATCATGCGGAGTGAGGCACCCGGCGAGCGGCAGGACGTCAGTCCTCCGATCACTGGTGGCGGTTCGCTCCGGCGGCGCGTGCGGAATCAGGCGACTGACGTCGCTCCGCTCGCCTGTTTGGCATGGACGATCACTCTTTATCCCGCCACCACTGCGCATACGGCACGGGGCTGAGGAATGCCTGGTTCTCCAGTGGTGCGGCTTTGCCAAGTTCGCTGATGAATGGCGTCAGGAACAGGAAACCGGAATATCCGAACAGCAGCGGGATCATGATCAGGCGAATCGTCCAGCGATAAGGCCACCATGCTGGCTGCATCTGATTCATGCCTCGATGATAAGCCCAGGCAACGAGGACTCGCGCGGGATACGTCAGGATGATAAAGAACGGCGTCAGCACAAGCAGTGCGTCCGCTGGCAGCAGTTTAATTTTCGTCAGGTACAGAGGAAATGTCATCGCGTACATCAACACGGTTGTCAGCATCCACACTAATGGAGTGCTGCGGATAACTCGCCGAGCGGCACCGACGGCAAAGATCGAACGGAATCTTCCGGTCACCGCTTGATGAACCTGCAACTGAGGTAACCATGCGGCGACGGGAATCATCAGGACGACACCCAGGAACGAAAGAATACCGAAGATCGGATTCGTGCGTCCCGGAGCGGAATAGGCGACTAACAATCCAGCGGGAATGATCAGCCACAAGACGGCGCCGACGAATGCTTTCAGTCCAATCCAGAAATGCTGAACGGGTCTAACCAGTTGAAGCACCTGCTCGGTGCCTTCAGACATTTCTTCACGGCCTTTGCGAGTGAAGATCTTGCGCAGAAACCAGATGACATTCTTGAACGGTCGCAGAAAACAACCAACAGTTCCGCCACGTGCGATGGCAAGCATCAGATGGATTGCGACCACTGTCTGCATGACTTGCAGAATCGTCTGCATCTGCACAACGCGTGAATGAGATGCTCCCAGAATAACGGCAGCATCACTGACTCGCACAGCCTGAATGCGAATCGGAATGAGCATCAGAACGGAAAAGAAAACGATGACACCCAGGCGTGGTGCCAGGGCCATCAGTGGAAACCCGTCACGCAATCGACCGCTTTGAGCGACTCGTTTTTGCGGATCAATCAGGTAACCCAACGTCAGGATGTTTAAGCCGGGGATGGCGGCGAGAATGGCCAGAACCAGAACAAGGCAACCGGTGCCAAAGGCCAGATGGACGAACCAAAACGCCGTGCGAAACGGCTTCCAGATTCCCGGGAAGCGGCCCGGCCCCATGCGTTCTTCGATCGGCAGCAAGGGTGGTGTCAGCGTTTCCGGTGGAGCATCGACGAAGGGGAATTGTTGGGGAGGCTCTGTCAGAATTGTCGACATAGACAGCATTCCTCGGGATTTAAGGGATAACGAAAATGGCTAACGCCCAATGGCACTCGTTTATTGCGATTATAGTAGCCATCACTCTCCGAGTGATGAATGCCAAGGGGGGCGTTTTGCGGCCTTCGTCACTCGGAGAGTGACGTCTACTTTCTGAATTCGTTGAATCTAACCCAAAATTCGCAGTTGATTGCCAAGTTTCTGCCGGATGATACGAAATATACTGTAGGAAGTCTGTAATTCATCACGGGATCATATGTCATGCGTGCGGTCGTAATACTTTTTGCTTTGCTGATTGCCGGCTTGGTGATGAAAGCCGTTGAGGTTGCCGGACGTGTTGAAGATCTCACTGGAACACCTGCTGAAGTGGTTCCGGAACAGCAGCTTGACACAGCAGTGAAACGGATCAACGAACAGTTTCATGAGCAATGGCAGTCAGAGAATGTTCAGGTCGTCAACACGGTTGATGATCTTGCCGTGTTTCGCCGATTGTCGTTGGCGATGTTTGGGACCGTGCCTTCCTTGGAAGACATCCGCGCGTTTGAAGCCGACCAGCAGCCAAACAAGATCGATCGCTGGGTGGTTGCGATGCTGAAAGATTCCCGTTTCAGTGATTACTTTGCCGAACGTCTGGCTCGTAGTCTTGTGGGAGTCGAAGATGGTCCATTTATCATCTTTCGCCGCGACCAACTGACAGCATGGCTTGCCGAACAACTACGTAAGGATGCTTCATGGTCGCAGATGACAAAAGAACTGATTGCTGCGGAAGGTTTGTGGACTGACCGACCGGCAGCAAACTTCATTACGGTTGCGCGGATGGAAGATGAAGACTTAGACGAAAACAAACTGGCGGGCCGAACGGTTCGCACTTTCCTCGGGCAGCGCATCGACTGCGCGCAGTGCCATGATCATCCATTCGACCCAGCCTGGCAGCAGGCAGACTTTGAAGGTTTGGCGGCGTTTTATTGCCAGGCGACTGTGACGCTTGGCGGAGTCGCTGACTTTGCGAAAGGTAAAGATAAGCAGGAAGTTGTTTACAAAGTCGTTGATCCGGGAGCGGAGGAAGGTCGAGTTGTGCCGGAGGCTGTTCCGTTTCACCCGGAATGGTTGCCTGCTGACGGAGGTCTGAGACATCGCCTTGCTGAATGGGTGACGCACAAAGACAATCGTCGCTTTGAACGCGCGATTGCGAATCGAGTGTGGGGATTCATGACAGGGAAACCACTGCTGGAACCAGTTGACGATTTGCCGCATCCTGAGGATGGCGAAACAGACGCGCTGGATATTCTAGGCGAGGAATTTCGTGCTCGCGGTGATCGGTTGAGTGTGTTGATTCGCATAATCGCGCTGTCGGATGTCTTTCGACTTTCATCTGAAACAAGTGCTGATAGCGAAGATGCATATACGAAACAAGTGCAGGCGTGGTCGGTGTTTCCATTGGTGCGGCTGCGTCCGGAGCAAGTGATTGGTTCACTGTTTCAGGCCGGTCATATTCGCACGATCGATCAGAATTCCAACCCGTTTGTGCGACTGACGAAGTTTGGTAATGAGAACGACTTCATCAATGAATACGGTGATCTGGGAGATGACGAACTCTTGCAACAAGTTGGCACGATTCCTCAAGCATTGCTGCGCATGAACGGTCGCTTCACTGCGGAACGAAGCAAAGTTGACAATCTCTCGGCGCCGTCAGAGATCATCCAATTCTCTCCGGACAACGCCGCGATCGTGGACAATTGTTTTCTGACGTGTTTGTCTCGTCACCCGAGTTATGACGAACGAGAGTATTTCCTTGGCTTATTGGATTCAACGACGGAAGCAGCGGCAGAGAAACGCAAGGCGAATCCAGATGCTGCGGAAGTTGACGCGACCGAAAAGCCTACGCGAACCCGGGCACAAGTGGTCGAGGATTTGGTGTGGACGTTGTTTAATAGTCCTGAGTTTTCGTGGAATCATTAAAATGCAACATCCAACTCGCCGACAGGTTTTACAATTTCTAAGTGCGTGCGGAGTTTCGCTCGCTCTGCCCGGCATGACGGCCCGCGCCGCCATGCGGCGGCGGGATGAGAGACCAAAATCGCTCATCACGTTGTGGATGAATGGCGGGATGAGTCAGTTGGAGACTTGGGACCCGCATGCGGGGACGAAGTCCGGCGGCGAAGTGAAAGATATCGCGACGTCTGCTGGCGACATTCGCATTTCTGAACTGCTGCCTCAAATGGCGGAGCAACTGCATTCGTGCATGTTGATTCGTTCGCTCACGTCAAAAGAAGGCGACCACGAACGAGGTGCGGCTTATGTGAAGACCGGCTATCGTCCTGAGCCGACATTGAAATATCCAACGCTCGGTGCGATTGTCGCTCATGAACTTCCGGACCACGATGTTGAGATACCTCAATACGTAACACTGGCTCCGGACCGTATCGTGCCGGAAGGTGGTTACCTGGGAAATCAATGGGATGCGTTTCGTGTTTTCGATCCCGGTTCCGGATTGTCGAATCTGAAGTCTTATGTAAGTTCTGAGCGTCAGACTGATCGGTTGCAGGGACTGAACGTTGTTAGTCAGCAGTTTGAACAGCGTCGTCAATTCGGAGCTAAACGCACGTTGCATCAGAATACTCTCGAACGCGCGCTGACGATGATGTCGTCGGAGCAATTGAAGGCGTTTGAGCTGGATACAGAAGCCGCGACCGTTAAAGCTGCGTATGGGGAGACATCGTTTGGACGCGGCTGTCTGGTGGCTCGACGATTGGTGGAAGTCGGCGTGCGTTCCATTGAAGTGACGTTGCCCGGATTTGATACACACGTTGCGAATCACTCGGGCCATGTGACGAACTGCAAGATTCTGGATCCCGCGATTGCGACGTTGATTCAGGATCTGCGTGATCGTGATTTGCTGGATTCGACCATCGTACTGTGCATCAGTGAATTCGGGAGAACTCCCAGCATCAATCCTGCAGGTGGCCGTGATCACTGGCCGAACTGGTTTTCATGCATGATCGCAGGCGGCGGGTTTCGCGCAGGGACCGTCATTGGTCAGACACCCAGTGATATTTTTGAGGGGAAAGATTCGGCAGGTAAGTTGAGACTGCCGTCTGATCCCGTGCTGGTGCCGGAACTTTACTCAACAATTATGGCGGCGATGGGTATCGACTTCAGCAAAGAAATACTCACGCCAATCGGCCGTCCGATGCGCTTCTCAGATGCAAAGCCGTCCGTACGATTGCTGAAAGATGACGCGGCAAGTCGCGTCATAAAGAGCTGAAGGCCGTGTTCAGCGAGCGGTGTGGCGTCAGCCCACCGGTAGGTTGCGATTCTCGGTGCAGGCCGATGGTTCCGTCTGTCGCGGCGAATCAAATCGCGTTAATTCGCGATCGTACCGGCAGGTTGACACCTGCCGCTCGCCCTGGAAACGGACGGTTTGCGAATTGTATTAGTCGGCTCTATCATCCGTTGCCATGAAGAACGGAAGACGCAAATATACCGAAAAATCTATCATCATCGTTGGCGTTGGGCTGATTGGTGGCTCGATCGCCGCGGCCGTGCGTAAACGATTTCCTGAATGCCGCGTGATTGGCATCGGCCGTAATCTTGAACGACTGAACGCCGCCTGCGAACGTGGACTGTTAACTGATTGCTCGGATCAGATATCGGCAGCCTCAATCCCGGAAGGCAGTCTGGGAATTGTCTGCCTGCCGGTCGATCAGATTGCCGCAGCCGTGCTGCAATTGATTGATGCTGGTTGTGAACTGATTACGGATGCGGGAAGTGTAAAAGCCAGCATCTACGCGGCGTTGGGAAACGATTCTGGCAGGACGTTTATCGGATCACATCCAATTGCAGGCAGTGAACATACCGGGTTTGAACACGCGGATTCAGACCTGTTCGTGAGTCGGCTATGTGTTGTGACGCCAATGCATGCGAATGCAATTAAGACGGCCCGTGTTGTTTCATTCTGGAAGTCTATTGGTTCCACAGTTCAGGAAATGTCACCAGATGAACATGATCGGGTGCTGGCCCTGACCAGTCATCTGCCGCACATCATTGCTGCAGTGATGAGTGGCTGCGTCGCACCGGAGCAATTACCATTCACGGGCACGGGATTTCGCGACACGACACGCATTGCTGCTGGATCGGCCAGTTTATGGACATCCATTCTATTGGGTAATGCGAAACACTGCGTTGAAAGCATTGATGCTGCGGAGCGACTGTTGCAGGGATTTCGCAACGCAATCGAGGCGGGTGATACAGCGTGTTTGAAATCGTTGCTTGATGCATCTGCAGAGCGGCGAAAATTGTTGGATCGGAAGTAGAGTCTGCGGTTTTGCAAAACGTATGATGGACTTCCAGTCCGTCATTTTTCGGACGGACTGGAAGTCCATCCTACGCCGAATTGCAGAAATTTTTCAGGACAAATCCTATCTGCCGCGAGGCGTGCTTTCGCGAATGCTGAAGCGTTCCAGTTCGAATGTCTGAAGCAGGGAAATTATGTGTGACACTCGTTCATCGGTCGATGATCCGGAACGAATGCTGACCACAATGGCACCGGCAATCAGAGCGGCGACTCGGGAAACACTGATTGGCAGGCCATAAGGTTTCAGGTCGGCAAATAATTCTTCATCACTGCACACTTCGCCGAATTTCTGTCCCTGATACGTGAATTCGATACCGTACAGGTCACCGCTCCATTGGTAGTCGAACGGACCGAACAACTCCTGGCGACTGACAATCCAAAATTTGTCGTCGTTCAGAATGATCTCGTTTGGGACGGAATGTGCCACTTGAAAACTGCCTGCTGCTCTGAAATTGACGTCTGCTGACTGCGAGGACTGAAAACTTCCCCGCATTTTAGTCTGGAAGTGGAGTACGATGGCGATTCGTCCGAAAAGAGGACAGATCATTTCCGGGCTTTGAAAACCCGGAAATTTTGTGGGCCTCAATGGAACGCACGGGGTTGACAAAGGATTCACTGTCTGGCTATCAAACGCGTCAATTGGGCGGGAGGTTCCCGCAAACCACACAAAATGCAGGACTTACACGGGGTTGCAGGTCATGATTCTGACATTAAAAGCAGACGAAATCGTAGAAAACGAAGCCACGATGTTTGGTAGCATCGATCATTTTGATGCCACCGGACTCGCCATTAGTCCCAGCCTTCGCGGCGACGACGAAGAAGAATTCGAAGAAGAATTCGCCGACGAAGAGGCTGATGATGACGACGAAGATGAAGAGTTCGAAGACGAAGAAGACTTCGAAGACGATGACTTCGATGACGACGATGATGATGACTTCGACGACGATGATGACGACGACGAGGAAGAAGAAGAAGAGGTGGAAGACGAGGACTAAGGAACTGTCCCGATAGAAGATCCCGAGAAGTACGTCAGGCTTTCCAGCCTGACACGACGATAGACGAGTCGGCCTGGAAAGGCTGACGTACATTGTTTCCGGGCTTTTCCTAAGTTTCTCCGCGATTGACTTCAGCAACGCCACGGTGTACTGCCAGTGGGATCGGTTGAAGTCGTGGGCGTCAGAACGTAGCCTTCAGGGCACTCCGAAATGGGAGTGCCCTTTTTTGTGGAATTACTATCGTGGTGGGAGTCATTCGGATGGACGGTTTGTGGGAGCAGATCCAGGAAACTCAGGAATGGCTGACAAGCCGTTGGGCTGGACCTGCCCGCGTGGGATTGATTCTGGGAACGGGGCTTGGTGGACTGGCGACGAAGATCAAGACGGACGTCGCCATCCCGTATGCTGAAATTCCTCACTTTCCGCGATCCACGGCACCGTCACATGCCGGCAAGTTGTTGTGTGGCACGCTCGAGGGCGTTCCTGTGATGGCGATGGAAGGACGGATTCACTACTACGAAGGATATTCACTGCAGCAGGTGACTTTTCCAATTCGCGTCATGAAAGCCATGGGAGCCGATACGCTTGTCGTCACCAGTGCCGTTGGTGGAATGAATCCGCAATACAGTCTGGCGGATATTGTGATTCTGGAAGATCACATCAATTTGATGCCTGACAATCCATTGCGAGGCATCAATGACGATCGCCTTGGGCCGCGATTTCCGGACATGAGCGAGCCATGGAACAGAAAGCTGATTGAGAAGGCTCGCCGAATTGCTTTGGAACTTGGCATTTCGGCCCACAAAGGCGTGCTGGTGGCGGTACCCGGACCGAATCTGGAGACTCGCGCCGAATACCGCATGCTGCGCATGATGGGGGCCGACATCGTTGGCATGTCGACGGTGCCGGAGTGCATCGCAGCAGTCCATGCGGGATTGAAGACAGTCGGTTTTTCAATCGTGACAGACATGTGTTTGCCGGATGCACTGGAACCGGCAGATATCAGCAAAATCCTGAAAGTTGCGGCACAGGGCGGTGAGCGGCTCGAACGACTTTTAGTGGAACTTTTCCGACAGTTGGATGTGCCTGTCTAGTTCATCGCGGTCAAAACCACAATGTGCGCCGTAGACTCAGGCTGCACTATGGTTTTCTCGTTCCGGCATACGCTGAGCGTGATGCAGGTACGCGATCAGCAGATTCTGCCATAGGACAACGTAAGTTACGCCAATCCTTGCCAGGCTTTTCGGGTAGGGTGCGAAATCCGCCGAAAATCCGTGCCGGTGTGGAGACAGTTTTTGTTGTTACGGCCCACAAATGCATCGGCGTGTTGACCGGATCGGCGGGAATTGGGACTCTGCGAACAGCAAATGAATCTTATTGCGCAAATCGAGCGCAGTGAATTCGTAGGCCTCTCTTCAGACCACGTTCAGAATTCTCCCCTCTTCTGAGTTCCATTCCCGGATCGCGTTCCCGGTTCAGCCATTTGACTGGAAACCGACGCGTTTCGGCAGGAGTCTCTCTCCATGCTGCCAACAAAATCCTTTCACGTCTATGTGCTCTGTGCGGGTATTGTCGGAATGACAATTCCGGGCTGCGCGACGTCGTTCTTCGACACCGCGATGCTGAAAGCCTCCGCCTTGAAGCCACCCATTATGGAAGGAAACGCGACTGAAAATCGTGCCATCACGCAATTCTCAGACGCGCTGATTGAAGACAATGAAAAAGCCTTTCGACGCAGCGTATCGACGCGATTTGAGCAGCGTGCGATGCGATCTGCCGACGCATGGAAAGATCTGGACATCCTGAAACTTCCCAAGACAAAGCTGGAAATTGTCGAGAGCACGGCTCTGGACGACAACACTTTTGAAACCATCGCGAAAGACGAAAAAGGCACCAAGTATCAGTTCAAAATTGCGCGCGACGAGGAAAAACGGCGGTGGGTGGTCGATGATGTTCTGATTCGACAGAAGAAAAAGGGAACGAGCGCGACGAAGTCGGTCACGGAAGTTATGGACCTGCTTCTGACGGTGCGCGAGTTTCTGATAACGCTGAAGGACAATGATCGATCGACTATTTTGTCAACGGTCACGGTCAGTCTGCGAGAACCATTGGAACAGATGCCGGAAGCATGGATGAGTCGGCTGTTGGAACGCGTCGCCAAGGAATGCGACAGCGAAATGGCTCGCCGACCGGAAATCCAGATGAACGAATCCGATGCTCTGGTCAAAATGCCATCGAAGAACGGTTTTCTGCTGCTGAAGGTCGCTCGGGAAGATGACCAATGGCTGTTCTCAGATATCGAAGTTCGGCAGCGAAAAACGGATGACCATCCGGGATCTGTCCTGCGTCAGGCGCGGGCTTTGAAAGCTGTTTCACAATTCCTTGCGGCCTACGAACTTCAGGACAAAGCCGAGCTGAAGACGCTGTGCGACCCCACGTTTTTCAGTACGTCGCTGGAAATTGGCGATCTTGCCATGATTCACATGCCGTCCGCAAAGCACGCACCGGACGACTTTGAAATCCGCTCATTCTCTGGTCAGTTGACCATCATGGTGCCTGACAAAACTCAGATCGTGCAGTTGGATCTCACGACACTCAAGGATGACGATCGCAAAGCTGTCGAGAAACTGTCCGAAGGGACTGTGGAGTCGTCGTTTGTAATACGGGATATTACGATTTACGATCGCCAGACACGCAAGCAGCAGAAGCTGGAATCCGCATTCACCGCTCCTGCACGAGCGATGCTGTTTGTTTCAGCGTTGCATGAACAGAACGTGCCGATTCTGAGGCAACTGTCTACCAAAGAGTTTTCAAAGGGTACATGGGATCGCATTGATCCAGCCCTCGTTTCGCAGCTTCCAATGGCTGAAGTTCCGCGTGGTGAACTGACGTTGCAGGAAACAGACGTTCGCGGTGATACGACAGAAATGCAATTCCTGTCTGACAGTGGGCAGATCTGCAACATCATCATGCGAAGCGAAAACGGAAAGCTGAATGTGGATGACGTGCAGTATCCGAATGCTGCGATGCAGGTGGCTTCTTTGCGAAATCATTTGCAAGTGACGGTCCCAATCATCGAATTGGCTTCCGCGTGGAAAAAGCAAGATCTTGAAGGTGTGAAACGCTCCTGCTCAACAGATTTCAATCGGTTGATCTGGGGAAATCTGAAAGCCGTTCCGGAAGAATTTGATCGCTTGCCAGAAATGCTGCTGGTGCCGACACAATCAACAGAAATGGCCGATTCACAGGCGATGGTGGAACTGGCGAAATCTGGAAATCAACCTGTGAGCGTGCGGCTGCTGAAAGAAAACAGTCAGTGGGTCATCGACGAAATTTCGATCCGACAGCCAGATGGAGTCGTCTTCAATATTCGACAAAACCTGCGACGCGAAATCGCTCAACGGTTTCTCGACAATCCCAACGGCGGCATCATGCAGGCTGGTCACGAAACGCAGCCCGGAAATCCTTCCGGAATTGTGCATGCATTCGGCGAATCGCAGGCACCGCGTCGCGGAAATCTGACACTGCCGTCCAGCGGAAAACCGAAGGCCAGATCAGCGATGTTGCCGCCCGGAATGGATCTGACCCCTGCTCCCAAACCGGCATCCATTGATGGACTGTTGAAATTTGGTCCGGATGCTGATGCCGAGGTTTCCAAACCGACTGCCGCCGCAAAAACGGATATCATCCACGGTGTGAGTGGCAACGATGCCCGTGCAGAATCCGACGAGTTGCTGTATTCAGACGACGAAGCGGACCCACAACCGAGGAAACCCGCGTTGTCTCCATTGAATGACATCAGCCAACACCCAATCGAAATCTCGGTTGACTGATCGGCGGTCAATTCTGTTAATTCTAGCGCTTTCTATGTGCTGCGGGCCTGATGAGAACCCTTCCGAAAATGGATCTGAAAGACAAAAAAAAGGAGGAAAAAAAATAAAGCAGGTCGCCTCGTATTTTTCTGTCTCCCTTTTTCTGTCTAAGCCGCGCAGACGCGGCAAGAGTCGTCCATATTTCCAGCAAAACACTGCAGATCGAATCCAGTAGCGTCAGCAATTCTGTTGACCCAAAGTGCCTGCGGATCCACGGATCTGCTGGCAGCCCAGGCTCCAATGAGAGCCCGGATCATCGGGCGTCCCCAGGATTAATTTGTAGATCTGATTATCGATCCGAAAGGGAAACTATACTATTCGCTTTTCCGGTTTTCGACATCGTCCCTGCGTTGGCTTTCTTCACCAGCCCCTGCCAGCCGCATCGTAATCAAACGCCCAAAGATTTTTACAAACCCCTGTTCCAGGCGAATTCGTACGCGAGCTCCCGTTTCCGTGAGCCGTGAATCGATCTCAATTCGATCATCACCTTCTGCCAATGTGTCGCGGAAGATTTGGCTGCCACGCTCGCGTCGCTGGGCCTGAAGAGCCGCACGTTCTCCGCCTTGGCGACCACCCCCACCGCCACTACGATTTCCCGAAGCACGTGGCGGTGCAGCATCTGCAGCGGGCGTTGCCGCTTGCGCGGCATCTTTAGCGGCCGCTGCCAATTCTTTTTCTGCCTTTGCTTTCTTGCCAGCCGTATCGGCGTTGGTTGCCATTTCGACGAGCTGATTGACGTTGACGATGACACGCAAATTCGGCGGAGTGGTGTAATCCTGAGGCGACTGATTCGCTTCTTCCAATTCGTCCATCACCTTCGTGAGTGTGCCGTAAGACGAGTTTCCACCCAGGACCGCCCAGACCGAACGCGCGCCAACTCCAATAGTGATGCCGATTTCATTGCCGAAAACTTCTACAGCCTCAGCTGGCTGCATAGCAAATGTCAGTCGATGAAAAGTGATTCCCTGGTGTTCGCCGGAACCGATCTGTAGAGTTCCCGCTTTTTTGATTTCATCGACGTCCTTCAGCCGCGTTAAAGCGTCCAGCAGTCCAGCTCCCATATCGTCACCTTCCTCAACGCGAGATGCTCCCACGATCGCAAGTTTGCCAGCCGAATCCGTGTAAAATTGTGCAAAAATATCGACATGTCCGACATCCAGGCTCTTTTGAATCGCGGAGAGAGCTAGACCAATCGGACTGTTTTCATCGGGGGTTGAGCCCAGCTTGTTTTCTTCGATCAAGCGAATGACTTCCATTCGCACGCCTTCAATCATCTCCGTGTAGGCAGTTTTGTCGCGTTCCGCCATCATGGTCGACATCGAAATGGAGACTGCTGCGTCTTCATCAAGCACGGGAATAAAGTAGCTGGGCCGCTCAGTTGACTGCAGAATCTCCTGCAGCATTTTCGTGCCTTCCAGAGCGTCGATGACAATGTCGATGTTCACTGCAGTTTCAGCTTGGACGACGTCGATTCCAAACGTGAGTTTCTGGCAATCCATGATCAGTTGATTCAAGGCCTGCAAGCCGCGTTGGCCTTCTGTTTTGCGAATGCGATACGCGCCGTCTGGCTCGTCGTCTCGCTGCTGGAGCTGAGTTGATATTCCGGACGTGATAATATTCATCAGCAGCGCGCGTGTAGCGACGGGGATCGATTCGATATCCAGACATACGGAAACATCAAATTGGTCAGCCTGACTTGCCAGCAACCGAGCAGGATTTGGCAAGGGACGATCAAGAGCTTCAACAGGAGGATTATTTCCCAGCGGTATGAAGGCATAGCCATCTCGAATCAACACGGGATAGGTTCGATTTGCGCCAATGACTTCGTACCGGCCTTCTTCATCTTTTTTGCTGATCACGACAGGCGCTTTTTCCACGAGCTTGGTGGCCGCTTCGACGGAATCGACCGGCACAAACGCAATGAATTCTGGTAGTGGAGGAAATACGGCCGGCAAATACACCATGACACCGAACGGCTTTTCGCGATTGAAGCCTTCAAGATCGTTCATCGTTCCGGATAGCCAGTCTTCCACAATCTTGAACGATTCAGGCGATCCAGCAATGTCAAAGATGTAGCGGGCTTCATCCACAAAGCGATCTGCACTGGCGAAAGTGACAGTGGCAAGCGGTCGCGTACCTTCTGCAATGAGGCTAAATCCTTTTTCTTTGCTGTTCGTCGATGCGGGCTTTTCGTCGGAAGATGTTTGACCGTTTGCACTTCGCAACGAACAAATTAGCGCGAAAATAAGCATCGTTTTCAGACAGGCCCGAAATCGAAAATCAGCGAAAGGCCGTGGGGAATAATTTAAGGGGAACCGCATTGGGAAACCTGTGTGTGAATTGGTTTTTGGTGTCTGGAAAATTAGACGTACACTATCGCGAATGATCAACTCGCCATCTTTTATTGCAAGTGATCGCTGCACTTGAAGCGTTGCGTGCATGCCGCTTCTCGCCCCGTGACATCGTAGATTCGCCAAAAGGCAGGCAATCTCAGGTCTGAACATAGGAAACTCCTGAGCAACGCGAAAAGATTCGCGTGAGAGTGCCTCAAGGACTCGTTTTCTCGCGAATGCAGGAGAGGTGTTTGTTCAATTGCTGACTGCCCTCTTGTGTCTGATATGTAGGTATAGGGGCTTTAGGGTGTTCGCGATTTCACAGGGATTGATTTGTGATGGCCAAAACACGATATCGGCGAACGCTGGCCGTCGTCCGGGAAATTCTGCGGCCGCCTGTCAATCAGTCCAGTTAATGTAAGTGTACATAAAAACAGTATTTGAGTCGGGTGTGCAAATGATCGGACGATTCCAAACAGGCGAAAGTTGCCGAGGTGACAGGTGTAGTTCCGGGTTTCGGCAGAAGTGTCTGACCAGTCGGTGAATCGTGTAAAAAATTAGGAGTGCTAACCCTGCAAACCCTGTTGCTGGCGTTTTCTGGCACAGTTACAACGGGCGGCGTCTCTTGATGGGGAAGTTCCGCTCGAACTATGGCGTTTCTTTTTCATCGACACGGCTGGTCTCGGATTCTGGTTCGAACATGATGTTCGAGGTCCGGGGAACAGTGAGAGACTCAACAAGCACCAGTGATCCAGAACAAGCTTTTCCGGCTTGTCCGTCGCAAAACCAAATCGGTCTCGCGGATCACGACCTTGGTTTGAGGAACGTCATGAAGATCGTTCAGAACCCTAATCGCTGGCTTCAGAAACTGTCCCGAGCTGCTGCTTTGGTCGGGCTCCTTGCTGGTTCCGGCAAAGCACTGTCACAGGACGACTATACGTTTGGCCGCACGCCAAGCGGTTCGGCGTCAGAGACGGTAGATTACAATCGAGATGGCTTCGGCGTGTCAGTTCGCGCGGGTCATTCCGCAGGCGACACTGTCGGGCGGCAGCAATCGATCAGCCTCCTGAATCTGGCCCCGTATTTCAACATTGAAAACGAGCTTCTGTTCGGGGACGCTCAACTGGGTATGGCAAACCGCGGCCAGTTGGCGTGGAGTTTTGGCGGTGGTTATCGCCATTACTTTCCTGATCTGGATGTCGTCGGTGGTGTGAACAGTTACTTCAACGCCGACCAACTGACTGGCGCTCGCCTGCAGCAATGGGGCGTTGGCGCGGAATTGCTGGCCAACACATGGGAAGCACGTGGCAACTTTTACCAACCGTTCGCCAGCGATCCGACACTGGTGAACCAGAGAGTTGACCCAAACAGCGTCGCATTTTCTGGACCGAATCTAACCTTTACACGCATTGATTCAGTGGCTGAAGCGTTGAAGGGTTTTGATGCGGAAGCTGGTTTTCTGCTGCCAGGGGAATTGTCAGAAAAGATTGATCTGCGAATGTTTGGCGGCGGTTATCACTATGAGGGAACCGGCGTTCAGGGATTTAGTGGTTGGTCATCGCGTGTTCAGGCAGACATCGGCCGCTGGCTGGAAGTCGGCGTGAAAGTCACTGACGACAAGCTGTTTAACACGACCGTTTCGTTCAACGCGATTGTCCATATGGGTGGATTCAGCAGCCAGGAACATACGAAGCGTTCGGCAATACAACGTTTTCGCGAACCGGTTCGACGTAACACGAATGTACTCGCAGCGGTTACCGATGTTGCGAACGCAGGTCAAGTGGCGACAAGTGGCGGAGCTGTCCTGACAATTGCTCACGTCAACAGCAATGCCACAGGCCCATTGTTCAACGGAACACTCAATAATCCGTTTTCGCAGTTGTCTCAAGGGCTGGCTGCCCCCACAGATATTGTCTTCGTGCATGCAGGAAGCAATTTCAATGCAGCACCACAGAATGTCGTCAATCTTGCTCCCAATCAGCAAGTCATTGGCGAAGGTCTGATTGTGCCTGGCCGCAACACAAATTCCACAGTGACCGTCGATCTGCTGGGGACAACAGCACAAGTTCCGTTGCCAAAGTCGCCAACGTTTGCTGCGAACCCGGCGTTCCTCCGACCAACGCTGGCGAACACTGCCGGAAACACCGTCACGATGGCTCAAGGCAGCCAGTTCTCGGGCTTCATCATCGACAGTCCGACAGGCAGCGGCATTTTCAGCAACGGCGTGGGCAATACAATCATCAACGATGTTCTGGTGCGAAACGCAGGCGTTTCCGGGATCAGTTTGTTGAATACGACTGGCGTGACGTCGATCACAAATACGACTCTGACTTCCAGTGCCACGGCGAGTGGTCCGCTGTTTCATGTGGATGGCGGCAATGGTGTGGTTACCTTTGGTTCGACGGACCTGGGGCCGACAGGTGCGACAAACTTCTTTGGTCTGGCCGCATTAACGAATACGTCTGCACAGCCTGTTGTGACAATCGAAAACATGACGGGCGGTCGAGTTGATATGTCAAACTCTGATCTGACATCCACTGGCGGCGGCATCCTGATTCAGAACAATACTGGCGGTGCTGCAACAATCGATAATGCGTCGATTACAAACAGCGCGGGGAACGGCATTGCCATCCTGAACAGCGCAGGAACTTACATCTTTCGCAAGACAAACGCCGCGCTCGCTGCGATCACGATTGATAACGCGGCGCAGCAGGCCATCCGCATCAATAATGTTTCCGGACAAATCACATTCTCAGATCCTCTGCTGATCTCGAGTCGCAATGCGGAAGGCATTGATGTTTCGTTGTCCTCCGGCAGTACAACATTTGCAGGACTCACGACTATCAATGGACTGGGGGCTGGAGTCGGTACGGAAGCGGCGGTCTCTGTCCATGATCAGTTGGCAGGCAGCAACGTAACGTTTCGGCAGAACCTGGTGATCAGCGGTACCGCCGCTGGCCGCAGCAGTCTTGGCAACGGAGTCAGCTTGACCAACAACGCTGCTGGCAGTGGCTTTATTGTTCAGGGTAACACGTCCATCGACGGCACCAATCTGGCCTCAATTGCGATCAATACCAATGCCGGGGCTGTTCAATTCCAGGGAGCGACGCGAATCACCGGTCGCGCACAGGAAGGAATTTTGGTCACAAATTCATCAAGTCCTGTCCTGTTCGGCAGCACTCCCGCCGCTGTCACGACGATCCTGAATGACCTTGTACCAGCCTCGCAGTTTGCAGCAATTTCGTACACGAACAATACAGGCGGCATTTCGATGCAGAGCGCTGTGATCGACAATGCTCAAGGTGGAGGCACCGGTGGTGCTGGGATTAACGTCGTTAACAATACGGGGGCGGTCAGCTTTGGTAGTGTGGATGTGATCTCTTTCGATGGCATCGGGGTTTTCGGTCTGAACAATACCAGCATTCGCATTGGCGACGGTACCATCGTGACGGATGCTGCTGCGGCAGTGGATATCGAAGAAACGGGTATTAACATCAATCTGCGAGCTGTCTCAAGCAGCAATTCGCCGAATTACGGTATTCGCCTTGTGGAAACGAACAAGACGGCCATTGGGTTTAACACATTCAACGTCGATCCGACGACAACTAATCCGGTGGCCGGTGATGGCGGGACAATCATCAGCGCCAACGGAAACGGCGTGGATGACAATGATTCTGCAGGGGTATTCCTGAGCAACGCGGGTAGGGTTCGCCTGCGGGCGATGCAAATTGAGAACAACGAATTTGGTATTCGTGTTCGCAACACCGAAGCAACGGCTGGACTTGGAAGCAATCTGAAACAGAGCCTGACACTTGTGGCGACAACCGTTGTTGACAACGATATCCGTGGTCTTGACGCACAGGATCTGATGGGCCTGGATATCCAGAACTCGATTTTCGACAACAATGGCGATGACCCGGTGACAGGTCGAGAAACGATGCTGTTGGATTACACAGTCCGTCTGGACCCAGACACGATCACACAGTTCGCTCAGGCAAGAGATCCGTTCGTTGTCTTGATTCAGGACACCGATTTCGTATCGAACACAACGGATGTGATCAATATCACTCAGTCCAACGGCACCGCCAACGGAGCAGCCATTCAGACGGATCTCTTCCGCAACACATTTACGATCAACGACACGACCGATACGGCAGCCGATCTTGCGGCCCAAGGCGGTACTCAGGGAAGTTTCGACAACGCGTTCATGTTTGACTGGAATGGACCCGTCCGAGCGCACATTGAGAATAATCAGTTCGACATGGTTGCCGCTGAGCAGGCCCAGGCCATTGCTTACAGAACTCGCTCCACGACCGATCAGGTGGAACTGTCAATTCAGAACAACGTGATCAATCTCAACAACGTAACAGTCAACACCGCTGCTGTGGATGTTCGGCTGGATGGTCCGGCTTTGATGGACACGTTTGAATTCCGTACTGCAAACAACCGTCTGAACATCGGTGACGGAGGTGTGTTGGGAGGACTAGCAAATGCAGGTGGTCGACCGACCGGTTTTCGATACCAATTGGCAGCAGATACTGGTCTTGCTCTGATCAACAACGATGTTGTGATCACGGGTGACGGTGGAACCGGAATTCTGATCGCTCGAAGTGCGGCAAGCTCCGGCTTCCGGATTGATGGAAACAGAATCGGACTTGCAGACTTTGGAACTGTCGGGGAACGAGGCATCATCTTCAGTCAGGTGACTGGTGTCGTGCAGCTATTTGGCACGACCAACAACCTGGTTGTGATCCAGCAGAATCTTCTGCCGGGCAACGGTGTTGTGGAACAAGCCTTCTTTATGCCAGTCGGTTCAAACGCAGGTCAGATTATTGTGAACGGCAACCTGGTTCCGTAATAACACACATTGAGTTCGCAAGTGTCGATGAGTATCGCCGAGCGAATGTTTAGAAATCCGTCAGACGCTTGCCGTTGCCGCTCTGCAATTCGATCGATTCGATTTGCACTGGCTCCTTCTGAGTCGGCATATAAAGTCGAACTATTCCCAATGCGCCTTCTGCGGGAAGCGCAACGGAGATGTCTTGCCAGTCACCGGCGGCAATTTTATATGAGACAGATTGAGCTTTGTCGTTTGATTGCGGTGAGGGTAGCCATTCGACTTTTCCTTGACCGGCGGTTGGCGATCGAATGTGAAATTTGACAACGGTCGGACCATTCAGTTTCCCCGCAGCGCACCCAATCGGGGACCGGCGGATTGTGTGGGAAGTATGTGAAGATTGCATCACGAACTAATGTCTGTCCTTTGAACGCAGGCAGAATGCTGATGCCGTCAAAACGCTGGTGTTTTTGAGGTGCCAGTTTCAGGGCTTCAAGAATCGTCGGATAGAAATCGCTGCTCTGCAGGACTGCGTTGCTGCGAGTATCCACATCAATGACTCCTGGCCAACTGACCACGCAGGGAACGCGGATTCCACCGTCAAAGACTGTCACTTTTCCGCCTCGCAGCGGAGCATTGCTGGTCGGTACGGTGTCGTCGATTTCGCTGGACATATTTCCGCCGTTGTCGGAGAAAAAGATGATCATTGTCTTATCGGCAATACCAAAGCGGTCGAGAGTGTCCAGCAGAGTGCCAACTGCGTCATCCATGCTCTCAACCATGGCCGCGTAGGTTGGACTTCGCTGTGCATTGTCAGCGATTGCGGTGCTGCGATATTTTTCGATCAGCGACTTCTTTGCATCAAACGGCGCGTGGACGCTGAACATCCAGTAGTTCAGGAAGAACGGTTGATCCTTGTGTTGCTCCATGAAGGCGACCGCTTCACGGGCCATGCGATCTTCGATGTGCTGGTCTGGTTCACCCTTATCGGCATCAAAATCCCTGAACTTCCACGGCGCGACATAACTGCCGGCAGAGAGGACAAGTAGGTCCCGCTTGCCGAGCGGGACTTTCGCCGCAAGGCGAACCGAACGCGGGTTGCGACGTGGTATGGTCTTGCGGCGTTGACGTAATCTCCGTCAGCATATTTTCATATTGGCGAGTCATCTGGTCGCAGGTCGCAGCGTTGCTGCGAAGTCCTCTCCGGCAGAGAGGACCTACTTGCCGTCCGAAGTCGCGTCGGTCGATGGAATTGCACTGGATGAAGCCGAGTCAGGCAATTCCGTTGAGACCGGTGGCGTGACGTCCACAGTTCTGGAACATCCCATCACAAAGCAGCACAGGAACAGCAGTTGTTTTTTTGGGGTTTGCATAGTTTACTCGTTGAGTCTCGTATGTGTATTTCGCGGTTGTTATCCAGCCTAAGAGTTTAGCAACTGAAAGCGTTTCGTTCGCTGCAGTTGGCGTTAAAGACCGGTACGTCAGGCTTTCCAGCCTGACATGCAAATGAATGAGTCAGCCTGGAAAGGCTGACGTACTTTTCTTACAGGCTGAAATGTGGAACTCCTTTAACGATCATTGTTCGTTTTTCAGATGAGTTGACCGTGCTATCATGCCGTTCCGGATAAATGGGGACTCATCGCCGGGAATTCAGAACGGCGATTTGGATCTGATGCTGTATGAGCATTCGGAACGGAGCAATTGATGTTCGCTCAGACGATGGCTTTCTTGACCCGCAGCATTCGCCAGGAATCGCGATTACTGACGCATCATGCCGTTCGCGGGGCAATGGTGTTGTTGGCCCTGGTCGCATTCTTTTGGCAGGTCGTAGCGACGCCAAAGCTCGGAGCGTCTGGATTGGTGCTGGTCAACAAGATTTCTGCATACTGTTACTACAGCCTGACGCTGATGGGGATCATGTATTTCTCGTTGGCAATCACGGAAGAGAAAGAAGAAGAAACGCTGCCTCTGTTAAGAATGACGGGCGTTCGCAATTTCACGCTTCTCATCGGGAAGTCGATT